>Ga0222713_10000006_pt1 | contig 254533 bp, 249 predicted proteins | sample C33_649DmetaG_FD_165061 | JGI IMG/M metagenome (GOLD analysis project Ga0222713, IMG submission 165061) | Estuarine water microbial communities from San Francisco Bay, California, United States - C33_649D | ecosystem: Environmental > Aquatic > Marine > Unclassified | place: USA: California...
CACTTTGAAGAAAGTGATTTGAGGGTTGCCAGTTAAGTAAACATCTTGAGCGCCGTAAGCAACGAGTTGTAGTAAGCCTCCTCCCATTTGTTTTGATACTATATACAAAGAAAAAAAATTATATCGAACGCATTTTTTGATTTAAACATACCTAAATTTCAAAAAATAACGTAGATGTTTAAAGAAAAGGTATCTAAAAAACGTCAAATATTAAATGATTCTTCTAAAAAAGACTCTTCCACATTAGATGAAAAGCATAAACAGATGATTTTAACAATTCAAGATAATCTTCATAACAAACAAGATTTACTTGTCTTACAGAATTCTTACGAAAAGGAAGTACAAGAATATAAAATAGAAATACAGATGTTATATACACAAAATTTACAAGATACAGATGCTTATATAATGGCATGGGATAGTAATATTTATTACTTAGACCAATTGAGATTTATTAAGCGAAAAATTAAGAATTTATCTGATGAAAAGAAAGAAATTGAATATTATGAAAACACGGGGTCTATATTATTTAATTATTATGAATTAATTCATCAACAAGAGACTACATTTCCGACTACAAATCCTACTACAAATACAATGTCTTCCTATCTTTTATCTTCTCAAAAAGTTCCGGCAAAAGGGAGAAGAAAGATGCTTCCTACCAATCAGAAAAATATTTTGGATGCTTTTAAAATGGGTGAACCATCTTCCTCTACAGAAGGGCATTCTTCTGAAATAGAAGTGAAAGAGGATATCATTAAAGATAAAATGACTTTGGTCAATGATTATTTACTTGCCATTGATCCAACTCATATGAAACAATTAAATGATTCTTTAACAAACCAATGTCAGCGTTGTCAAGTATCTATGAATTGTTTAATTCAAGAAGGAATGATGATTTGTCCAACATGTGGCTATCAAGAAATTTTATTGATAGAACAAAATCGTCCAATTTATCGACAATCCAATAAAGAAGCCTCTCATTATACATATAAACGTATAAATCACTTTAATGAATGGATAAGTCAAATTCAAGGGAAAGAAAGTACCGATATTCCAGAAGAGGTTTTTGAAAGGATTGTGAATGAAATCAAAAAAGAAAAAATTAAAGATTTATCAAAACTAACATATAATAAAATGCGAGAAATCTTAAAGAAACTTCATAGTAATAAATATTATGAACATATTTATTATATTATTTACCGATTAAATGGTATTCCAGCTCCTAATTTTTCACCTGAAATGGAAGATAAATTAAGAAATATGTTTAAAGAGATTCAATCTCCATTCTTAAAATATTGTCCATCCACACGTAAGAATTTCTTATCTTATAGCTATGTACTCTATAAATTTTGTCAATTATTAGATCGAGATGAGTATTTGAAATACTTTACATTATTAAAAAGTCGTGAGAAACTCCATCTTCAAGACCAAATCTGGAGAAAAATATGTCAAGAAGTCAATTGGGAATTTATCCAATCGATTTAAGAGTCATTTTTATATTGTTAAAAAATATGGATAGTATTAGAACGGATATTATCATTCAATTAAATAATTTATGCAGTAAATATCGTTATTTACAAGATTATTATAGTAAGAATGGTATTACAATTTTAAATGATTTAGAATCTATCATTACTAAATATCATGAAGAATATGAAATTGAGGATGTATGTAATACAAACTTTCAAACACAAGATATTGATCGAAATAAGATATATGCATTTATTTATCATATAAATGAAGCGCTAGGATTTTATGATTTTTTACAAATGTATCAACTTGACTATGTTAAGTATGAAGCCTTAAGACAAGAAGCATATGAATACTATTATCAATATGCAATAGATCATATGATACCATCTCAAGTAGACATAACCAAAATAGATTGGAAGCTTGTAAAAGCGTATAAAGAAAACAATCAACGAGTAATTACTCAATTTTTTAAACGAAAGTAAATTTATTTTTCACATAAAACGAATCAAAAAGAAAGAATGTTATATAATCTAAGCGCGCATAGGAAAGCCAACTAGGTTGAAGCCTAGACCTAGACCGGCACCTTGACGAGCGGAGGTGCTGATAGAGGGGGCAACAAGATCTAGAATGGAGAACATAGCGGCGGCAGTTAGACCTAGAAGTAGAACTTTGTCCCAAGATAAGGGTTTTTCGGGTAAGATGGCGGCGACAATACCGACAACTAGACCTTCAATAAGATATTTAACAATGCGAGTGAACATTTCTTGATAGTCGAAAGTGTATTCCATTTATGTTCTTATATTCTTATTAAAGAAAAAAATTACTTAAAAGAACATTTTTAAAAAAGATTAGAAACATGACTACAAATCAAACAATTGTATCCACCAAGGAAGTTGATTATTTAGATGAAGATAAAGCTCTTCGTGGACAAAATTATGTTTGTTTATCTTTTATTTCACCTGAAGAAATTCTCAAAAATAAAGATGTTTATTACTTTGAACGTTATCTAGAAAATTTTGCCAAACAAATGGATGAATTTTTATCCAATTTAATGGATAAATACAAAGAGGATGTTAGTTCGATAAAGCTCATTCGTGAAAATAACGAAAAGATTTTTAATGGTCGTGAATTACAAGAAGATTTCCTTTTCTTCAAACGTGTTCAATCAGAAACCATTGAAAAACAATTTCATGCAGAAAATAATTTCCAAACATCAGTTCGTGGTATTAAAGTACGTGGCGTGTTTGAAACACTCAAAGAAGCCCAAGTTCGTGCGGAAGTGCTTCGTCGTTCAGGAGATACCCGTTTTGATATTTTTGTAGGTCAAGTTGGTGTATGGTGTCCTTGGTCTCCAAATCCAGAAGATCTTCAAGACCAAGAATATGCGGAATCTCAACTTAATACATTAATGAAACAATACAAAGAAAATATGGAACTTCGTGATGAATTCTATGAAATGCGTAAAAAAGAAAAACTTGAAGATGCTCAACGTATTACAAAAGCGGCTCTTGAAAAGACGGATCCACTTACAATTCTTCGTAATGAAGAAGCAGCTTCTATGGAAGCCGCCACATCGCCTTCAGAAGAAACTCCTTTGAAAGCGGAATAAAACCGATCACATAAATAGAGAATGAAAGCCATTGCGGTGTTTCTATTATTTATTGGTATGTTTTTAGTTGTTCAAGGATATTATCAAGAATCCACAAAATGTCCGACTCCTAAGGTAGAAGTAAAATATATTCCTAGATCGCTTTATGAAGAACAACTAAGTGATAAACAAAAATTACAAGTACATTTCAAGAGTATGTTTGAAGATGTAACGCCTTGGTTGTTAATGCAACAGTAGGTTGGATGTTTTTCTAATAAAAATCATTTGTTTTTTTAGAGTATGATGGAAAACTTATATTTAGATTTAATGGCGCACATTCATACTTCAAAAGGAACATTGGATATATTGCAAAAAAAGTTAGATTTATGGAAAGATACACAATTACAAAATATGGTAACATATAATGAAAAAAGACAACATTATTTAAATACCATTGAAGTCCCTCGTAGAGAATTTGAGAAAGAATACGATCTGTTTTTAAAAACCCTTCAACATCAACGAGAATTATTTATGAAAAGTACACCCATTAAACGTCAAGCTTTATTAGATGTTTGGTTAAATACTTATAATGAAGGTGTACAAAATTTACAAGTCTTTGAAAAATCCATTATATACACTGCGAAAAGCTAGATTATTCTATTTGAATACAATAGTGTAGATATGGTTGGTTTTAAAATTCATTGGGGCGCTTTTTTCTTTGCACTTGCTCTTGGAATGTTATATGTTTATATTCGTGTACCGCTGCCAAAAATTGTAATTAAATATCCTACACCTGACAACGTAGGTAAAGTTGTTTATAAAGATGAAGTAGACAATTGTTATGTATATCAAGCAACAAAACAAGATAGCTGTCCTAAAAAATAAAATAAGCCAATGATCGTTTGCAAACTATATTAAATTTGCATATAGAGAGAAAGCTATAATTGATTTGTACATAATAAATTTTATCCGTTAAAAATAGAGTTAAATGGGTTTATTTACTAAAGTATCTTTAAATGACATCACAGATCGTCTATTTTATAAAGATAATGGACAAATATTTGTATCGATAATATTTGGTTTTGCATTAGCATTACTGTTCCAGAAAGTATGTAAAGATCGTAAATGTTTAATTATCACAGCCCCGGATACTAAAGAAATTACTTCTAATATTCATGAATTTGAAGGTGAATGTTATCATTATACGACAAAAGCAGTTCATTGTCCGGAAGATACATCCAAAGTGATAAAGAGCGTTTAAAATACATTATTTTTTATATTTGACAAAAAGTAATAAATGGCAACTTCTCATAGTACACCTATTACAAATATTCCAGTGATGGCAAATATTCAAGTTTCAGAAGAAACTCATGAAGATGACCCAGAGATTCAAGCTATCTTAAATGAAGTTCAAGTTCCTACAATACAAGCACCGGTTCATAGACCCATGATACAAAATATTCCATCTGTCTCTCCTATGATGTATATGAATGGACCTCCGCCAATGATTGAAACAAAATCTTCCTGGATTCAGATGGAATATGGAAAGCGAGCATTGGTGGCGGCGGTTGTAGCGGCGTTCCTCTTTTATCCCCGTACTTTCCAAATGATTTATGAAAAAATTCCTATATTAGCGAAATTTTCATCGTATGATATTCTTATTCGTACAGCTCTTTTAGCAATGGTACTTTATTTATTTATGCTCAAAGTACAAATTTAGAGTTCATCCATTGCGGTTTTTGAGTAACCTGGGAAAACATCTAATCCTTGGGCCCCATAGACTTCTTCACCATAAACACCTTCAATTCCTTTATAATCTTTTTCGTAAGCATCTTCTTCAATAATGATGTTTGTTTGGGCGTTTCGTAAATGTTCGGGAGTGACAAAGTTTAAGATATCTTCTTCTTCTTTGGTGCGATAGCCCCAAGGTAAGCGAATATTATACATTTTTACTATTAAAGTAACCATTGCAAGTGCTAAAATAAATCCGGCGACAGGATCCACGAAGAGCAAGATAAATAGAATCACAACAGATAATACATATAACCATTCTTTCTTTAGCAGAACAGATAAGAGTTTAAAGTCAAGAATAGCTATTAGTATAAGGATCAATAGAGCGAAGGCTCTTAAAAATTGAAGCATATCTTCTATAATACACATATAAAAAATGTCTCTTACAGGGAAAAGGTATTTATCGCATCGTGGATACGCCATTGAAAAACAAGGAAATGAAGCATTAGTCGAACAATTGAAAAAAGAACTAACTGTAAAACCACGTACCAATCCCATGATGTTTCAAGAAGAGGTAACTGCTTTTCCTGTTTATCGTGAAAATCAGCAAAAATTGTATCTTCCTAAAAATTTTGGATTGGATAGATTTGGTGTTCCAAATGTCCTTCAAATGGAAGATGGAGAAGATTGTCCTAACTTGATATTTAATGGAATCATTCGTCCCAATCAAGAAGAGCCTGTTCAAGCTTTTTTAGACGCCACTCATGATAATAAAAAGATGGGTGGAATATTATCACTGCCGTGTGGTATGGGAAAAACAGTAATTGCGTTACGTTTATCGTCACAATTTAAGAAGAAAACTCTTGTTGTTTGTCACACAGAGTTTTTGATGGATCAGTGGATTGAACGCATTGAACAATATTTGCCGACCGCCAGAACAGGTAAGATAAAACAAAAAATATGCCAAGTTGAAGGAAATGATATTGTGATTGCAAGTCTACAAAGTTTAGCGATGCGAGATTATGATTCTGCTATTTTTAAAGACTTTGGATTTGTTGTATTGGACGAATGTCATCATCTTGGTGCGGAAGTGTTTAGTCGATGCTTGCCAAAAATTACATGTAAAATAATGTTAGGTTTATCTGCGACACTGAAACGAAAAGATGGACTTTCAAAAGTATTTGAATGGTATCTTGGAAAGCCAGTATTTACAATTAAACGAAAAGATAGTGAAGTAAAAGTACTTGTTGAACGTTTTTATGATCCTCATCCAGAATATGGTCGAGAATTAAAATTATGGAATACAGGTAAACTAAATGTTGCACGAATGATCAATAAAATATGTGAGTTTCCACCTCGTAATCATCGAATCGTTCAAGTATTAAAGAAAGTTATTGAAATAGAGCCTAATCGTAAGGTATTGATTCTAAGCGAACGTCGAACTCATCTCCAAGATTTAGAATCATTACTTAGATTGGAACAGTTTGTTTCTATAGGTTATTACGTAGGAGGTATGTCAAAAAAACAATTAGATGAAGGAAGTTCACAAGATATTATCTTAGCAACTTTTCAACTTGCAAGTGAAGCAATGGATATTCCAAAGTTAAATACACTTATCTTAGGATCACCTGTTTCATCCATTGAACAACCTATCGGTCGCATTCAAAGAAAGAAAAAAGAAGAACGTGAATATATTCCATTGGTTATTGATATATTGGATGAGTTCTCGATTTTTGAAAGACAAGCAGCAAAACGGATTGCTTTTTATAAAAAGAATGAATATGAAATTGTAGATAAAGTTAAAGATCAAGAAAACCAACAAGAAAAAAGACGTTATACACTTATTAAAGACGATGATGAAGATCAATAACTCTTTTTAACACGAATATCAACTGCATTTCTCTTTTGTTTTTGAATCAATCTTGGATTATAAGCTTCATCATCTTCTCCTGGTTGAGAAACACCCATTGATTGTCGTTCTTGTTCAAGAGCCTGCATATCCCATAATTCAGGAGAACATACTTGGAAGTTTGGGTGATCTGTTGCTTTATACCAGTATACTTGATCTTCTAATTTATTACTTTGAACTTTATTATCAATAACAAGACATTCATAATTTTCAGTTGTTTGATCGAGAACACTATTAAAAGCATCAAAACTATGAAACATACCAGCATACTGTTGATAAATACGTTCACGTTGTTTAATTTGATTTTCACGTAAAATGAAAACATAATCTACATTAGCACGTAAATGGGGTGGAATACCTAAAGGATATTGCATAGTAATTAAGAAAAAAGTTTTTACATGACGTCCATTCATAAATAAGAAACGTATATTTGGATCACTCGGCCACGTTTTATCATATAAACAATCATCTAAAATTAGGAAAGCTCTTGGATCGAGATCACTGCGAGCATATTTTTTTTTTTCATTTGTAAATTGATCGGTAATCTTACTTTGACGATCTACAAACTTTTGAATGATTCCAGGTTCATATCCATCATAGATTAACATATTTGGAACAAAATTTTCAAAGAAGCGATTTGCACGTTCTGTAGGTGAAATAACTACACCTACAGGAAGATTACGAAAATGATACATAATATCTTTTACTAAGAAACTTTTACCTGTATTACGTTTTCCAATAAAAAGGATTACACTATCATCTTTTATATTACGTACATCAAATTTTTTTAACTCGAGTTTCATCTTGATAAAAATAAATAAATAAAATCGATATTTCTAAACGAATCTTTAAAAATCTGGAAGACCAACATAAATATCTTGATCGATTTTACTGAGATATGTTTTCTTTACATCTAATATTTCTCCACCGGATTGAGAGACATCATTTTCTTTCCAAAATAAATGGAATAAAATGGTTGTAATAATAACAGAAAAGAATAAGAGAATGGTCTTTGTACCGAATGACGAAGGAGGTATTTCTTGACGTTTTGTACGTTGGTCGTCTAGGTAATGAAGGATAAGATAGAAACAAATAGAGACCACTAAAATTATATAATACATCTTATTTTTCAATTATAAAAACATTCTATTTAAAAGAACGCATTCTTAGGTCGTGAATGTGTTCTTTTCTTATGACGAATTAATTCTTGAATATGAATCAATTTTTTTGGAGAAGATTGAGGGGCTTCTTGAATCACGGGAATAGATTCATCAGAAGAAGATGCATATTCTAAAGATTTACGAACAATCGGTGTTTCTTCATAAATGGTTTCATGTTCTGGTTCTAGTGGTGGTTCGATAAAAGAAACAGATTTAGTATCTTTATTATTCAATATATCTAATATCACAGGAAGTGTAGGTTGAGGACTTATTGGTTCTTCTTTAATTGGTTCTTCAAGTATAGCTACAATTTGTTTATTTTCTTCGATTGATTTAATTTCATTAATAATTTCTGTTTCTTCTTGTACTTCTTCGCTAGATTCAGATTCTTCTTCTGAAGTTTCTTTTTCATCTTCAATAGAGGATGATTCGTCGTGTTCTTCAGTGTTTTCTTTGATATCTTCATCATCTTCCTCAGACGATTCAGATAAATCATCACTACTTGCTTCTTCTTGTAGTTTTAATAATTCTGGTGAAGACATATATTGAACCATTAAATCAATAGGTAAAGTATCCCTAATAACACTGCGAATCTTACGACGAATAATTATTTCAAATTGATAGAGATGGTTTTGTTGTTCTACAGATTTTACTTGATGATAGAACAAATAGGGTCGTTTCCATATGTCTCTAGCAACATGAATTAATAAACGATGTAAAAATGTATCTGCATTAGGTACTTTAATTTGAATCTTATTACGATGTTCTTGGGGAAGACCAAGTAAGACGAGTTTTATAGATAATACATAAATTGTTTTTAAGAGTTCCACAAAGTACGTGCATTTTGTTTTTTCTAGGAAGTCTTCATAAAACTTTTCGACTCTTAATTGGTTCCAAGAAGGAATCTTTGCAATTTCTTTTTGAAAAGTTTTTAAGACGCCTTTGACGATACCTTCTTTTGATTGACATACATCTTGATAAAGAGATTGATAGTGACGATAAATGGGTTCATAAATAAGATCAAATAAATGATCTAGATATTCTTCTTTTTGTTCTCGAATCAATTTGATGGACTTGGACATATTATTAGCTATATAGAATATTTACTGCTCTCTTTAAACGAAGTTTTTTATAAAAATATAATATAGAAGATGTTTCCGTTTACATTTAGTACTGTTAAAAATACATTCTTTATTACCTATGTTTTGCTGCTTACGACCGGTTCTATTACTTTTATTGAAGCTTTAACAACTAAAAACCCGATTATACGTCATATATTAAACTTAGAGACTGTAGTATCCATTGTTGCAAGTTTTTTCTATTCTCAATTTGTAACTCTGTATGTAAACTCATCAGGTATTACAGAACAAACAATAAACTATGATGACCTTATAAAATCTCGTTATATTGATTGGTCTATTACAACACCTATTATGTTATTGGCACTTTGTCTCATACTCGCTAATAATAAAAATCGCACATTATCCTTCACGACATTCATGATAATCTTATTATTAGATTATGGTATGTTATGGACCGGTTATTTAGGCGAAATTAAAGCATTATCTAAGGACGTGGCATATGTGATAAGTACTATATTCTTCCTTGCATTATTTGGCTTCATTTACTTCCAATTTGTTGCTGGAGAAAAAGCTTACGATAATTATGTTCTATTTGGTATCTATTTCATCGTATGGTCATTCTATGGATTCAATTATTATTCAAGCAATATTAATAAGAATATTCACTACAATATTTTAGATCTTATTGCCAAATGTTTCATCGGTATCTTCTTATGGATTTACTTGGTTAAAGTTCTTGATTTTAGAGCTTCTCAACAAAAAATATTTTAAACAATTTTGATATTATTTTTAAATAGGGTTTACACTGAGATTGTAAGGATTATTTCTTAATTGGCTGAGAATATCAGGATCCAGACGGTCGACTTGTTCCACCAAGCAAGCGCCTTGGGGCGTCTTGGTAACTTCACATGAAGTAACTTCTTTAGCAGTAGGTTGGTAAATACGTGTTACATTGTGTTGTTCACGAGCAGCCATATAATCTTGAGTTAATTTCTTAATCTCCATATCAATACCATCCTTAGTGAGACCGACATAAGCACCGCCGGCACCTGGAGTATTACCACTCTTAATATTCATCATTTCACGTGTACCATCAATTTCAGCATTATAGTCGGCATCGTAGGACATTGGAGTATGTTGAGATACACTACCCATAACATAACCATATTGATTAATATTTGTAGAAGTAGTTTCACGATTGGTACGGCGAGAGATTTCTTCTGGATCATAAACAAATGCTTTATAAACATGTGAATTTACATTACGTGTAGTTTCAAATGATTTTAATGTTTCACGATTTGTTGTACGGGCATCATCTTCTGTTTGAACGGGAATACCATCTGGACCCTTTGCATTAAGAATGGTAGTATCATGAATTGTTGTTTCTTTAATAGTTGTACGTAAAGCATGTGTAATAGGATCATATGTGGTTGGTTTTTCAGGGATTTGAGCGTTCATATTACCAAATATACGTGGGGCGTCCACCAAGTATTCTTTGGGTGTGCGTTTAAGAATATCTGTAAACGGTGCCACAATAGCTTTAACAACAGCATTTAAATGACCTTTATAATCCACATGACTATCGACACGTGAAGTAGGTTTAACAATCAGTTCAGGACGTTCTGTTTCACGAATAACAGCACCAGTTGTATGGAGCCATTGATCTTTTGATTGTTTGTAGTAAGTATCGGGACGATTTTTAGAGAATGTACCTTCAAGACCACGTGTTCCACCGGTTTGCATTTTTTGAGGTCCTTGAAAAGGGAGTTCATAAGTACTCTTTGGACGTGATAAGGGACGTAGTTGATCGACATTTTTTTCAACAGCATAATCCAATGTACGAGTTTGTTGGAAACCGCCTTCACCAGCAGCGGTAAAACCTAGATTTAAACCTGGACCCACACGAACTTGTTCAATAGGAAAATCATTATTTCTTTTAATAGGAGATTCAATATGAGATACATAATAATCACTATTATCTTTCATACCACATACGTTTCCCATTTGTGGTGCGGGTTCAAAGAAGCATTGTGTTTCTTGTTTATGTTTAAATAAATATTCACCACGACCTGTAGAATTTTCTAAATAAGCACTGCTAGCGAATGGATCAGTATTTTGGGTAATATCTTTACGGAAAAAGGGTTGCATATTGTTGTGTTGAAAATTTTCAATTGGAATTTGGTTTCCATTTAGGGATTCTACATAATTTCCAGAAGGTTGTGTTGTTTTTTGTTCGGGTGAAATAGGTAAAAACATATCTGCATAAGCAGGTCGTGGAACGACGCCTGTTTCCATAGGTCGTTGAGATTTACTCCAATTATTAAGGGCGTTATCGAATTCTTCTTGACGAGTTTGGATATAATGAGTAGATTCATAGATATTTTTCATAGAAGGTAAATCAGCTTTTTGTGCGGCTTGATTTTGAATGGATTGAAAAGTATCGCGATCTTGCGATAAGGCATATCCTAAGCCTGATAAAGCAGCGCCGGCATAAGTTTCCATAATATATATCTCTATTATTCAACAAAGGATAAAAAAAGAAGGATTAAACACGATTTAATTAACAAGCATGAACTAAATATTCATGAGTAACAGTAATTGTACTATTTCCACGTTTAATTATTTGTGGTTTATCCAGTTTAACCTTGATAGCTGAATAAGTAAATTCTTTATGAGCGGATCCTTGTGTAGTTTCGCGAAGAGTGAATTTAAGTTGGCGTTTTTTACAAGATTTTAGAAGTGCACGGCCAGCTTTGCGGGCGGCTTGAGAAGGAATTTTACCTTTATAACGACCACCTTCCGCTTTATCGCATTTAGCAGTGCATTTACTAACTGTAAAAGAACGATTTGATTCAGTCATATTAGATTCTATTTTTTATAAAGAAAATAAATAGAATCTGTTACATGTTCTTGAGTTGTTCGCACGATCTCCATGAAACAGCATTTGGATTACCAGGAGCTGCTGCACCAAAATTTGCAGGAGGTTTCCAATCTTGAAAAGCACTTTCAAGGTTTATGGATGTTTGTGGAGGATGAATGGATGTTTCATCGACTAAATCGGGAATACATGGTTTATGGTTATCTTTTGACATTAAACGATTACTAACTAAATAATCAAAAGGTACTACCGCTTTCTCTTGAGGATCATAGCATAACCATTCCCAACGATTCCATCCAGTGCCACGTAAAGTGCATGGAGGATTCGATAGACGTGTAGCTTCCGTAGGTGCGGTGCAATCACGAGGATTTTGTTTTCCTTTAGCTACACAAGCATTTTTAGTAGCTGGAGTTGGTCTTCCTGGATAATATTGTTCGGCGGCACATAGAGTATTTTTATAGTTTAGACCACGTAATTCACTATTGACATCAATGGTAGAACCAAATTCACAAAATCCAGGTCCCCAATTTTGCCAACGAATAGAGGGATCGCTTGGAATATCACGGCCGCATTCATCGCCGTCATTCGCTGGGGTTCTTAGCATATACATACCTGGACCAATGGATCGCTTTAATTTTTCTTCATAGGCACAAGCATTAAAGCCAGAAGCTGTTGACATTATCCTTGATATATAATACTAAAAAAATAATAGAACGATTTTTATTAATAAATAATCGTTTTGTATGGAAAAATAATAATTATAAGATTAAATTTAATGGAATTTACCACCATATCCGCAACGATTTAAGAATTCTTTACGACGAACATAATCGCGTGTAGGTTCACCACCCCAAGTCCAGGTAGGAACAACATGATTAGGATCTTGAATATCCTTCATACATTCGACCAAAGGTGTAGGATTATAGAGTTGTTTTTCCATAAGAGCTTTTTTGCAAGGTATAAATATACCTTCGACTTGTTCGTTGTTAGTACCTTGTTGTACGGCAAGTTCTGCACCTGGATCAGATACACCAGGTTTTAGGTTAGGGCAACCTTGGAAAATACGTTCAAATAATTGAAGTTTGCAACGGTCATGAGTTAGGCCGGCTGGATTAATACGTAATTTTGAATCTTCATCTACTAAGCAATCATCAGTAAAACCATAACCTACTTTAGCACGTAAATTGGGATGATCGTATTGAAAGTTTGGAGAACGCATACTTGGAGCATCGCAATCGACAGGTAAATATTGGTAAGCAACCCAATTATAAGCATTTACATTTTGACCATCTCGAACAGAGCGAGCACAGTTATCAGTGGAATAGTTTTGAGAATCTAAAAAAATACGTTGTTTTGACGACATAAGGATTTCTCTATACCTTTAACAAAATATTATTTTTAGCGTAGAATGTAGCGATAATTGTTTTTACATTCTAATCCATTGCCTTCTTTACACGTTGCAGGTTCTCCATAAAGCCATTTTGCAAAGCCTCCTTGATCGTTAGGAATAGTAGTTGAAGGAGCTGTATAAAATTCACGTGCTGAAAAATCTTTTCCCCATATATCATTCACATCTTTAAAAACATTTTTTTTAAAGTTTGCTTCCACACGGTCTTTTACACTTTCAATATTACAAGCAGCTGGACGTTCTGCATTGTATTTAATATCTACAATACTTGGATTCATAAATGGATTATTAACAGTTGTTCGTGTACATAATTTATTATCTATAATATCAAGAGTTTTATTTTCTAAAAATTTTTCAGCTGTTGTACGATCTCTTTGTTCAAATTGATAAATCACATAAGATATAATAGCGGCAAGTATACCAATAAATAGATATTTGACATTCACCATAACCAATGATAATACAATTGATAAATAAAGGAAAAATCTTAATAGAGCATTTAATTTTTGTTCAAGACTCATTTCTTGACTCGGTAACATGATGTAAAAATTTTTAGAAGTTAATAAATTAGGTAAATCTTGATACCATATTTGTTCACTCATCTTCTACTACTTCGCTTTGATTATTATTTTCAGGTTGAGCTTTTTCACGGATTTTCTTCTTTAAGCGTTCCGACATTTGTTGTTTACGTGCAGTATGACGCATACGAGAACTCGCTGAACCTTTTTGTGCATTGGACATATTTTTACTTAAATTGGAAGGATTCATTCCCATTTTTTGAAGTTGTTGAAGCATGGATCCAATATTTCCTAAACCTCCCATATCACCAGTATTCATTCCAGGTATCATATTGGGTAATTTAGAAACAAGAGAAAGTGCGTCTTCTAAAAGTTTTTCTTGTTGAATTTCACCAGACGCAAGTTTAGACATCATCTTTGTACTCACCGAACTAACAAGTTTTCCAAAACCACTATCTGGATTCTGTAAAGAACCTAGAATATCTAAATTACCAGATTGAAGAGAATCTTGTAATTCATGAATATTTATATCACTCATAATTTCTTTTGCCAATCTACCGATAGAAGTACTTTCTAATTCTTTGAGTTCATCTTCTAATACAGAAGAGGTACGTTGTTTATATAACAGACGAATACTTAATATTTGCTTTATAATAATATCATTTTCAATCATCTTAATCTTTTCATCAAACTCAGGTATCATAAGATTTTTAAGAACATCCATTACTTTATCGACTGGTAAATCTGTCGCTCTGAATAGATTAAAAATTTTAAGATAATGATGAAGAGTATAAACATCTTTAAAAACTTCAAACACCATTTGTAATGTAATATCTTGATATAAGACAAGTGATTGGAATTCTTCTTTAAGTTCCATTTTTAATACTTCTTCAATATTTTCATAATCTGTCCAAAAAATATTTAAGCTATTTACTGTTTGAATATAGTCTTTTGAAAGTTTATCCATGTTTAAGTAATTTTTTTTAATTGCACGAAGCACATCTCGAGATGATTTACTGGTATCTTTTTTATCTTTTGCATCATTTTTAAGCTTTTTTAAAAAATCTATATAATATTGATTAAATACATAAATTCGTTGATCTTCCATATAGATTTATATAAAGAAAAGCATTAAAACCTTTAAATGAATAGTTATTGATATATTTTATTATTAAGATTTAATATGACTCTTAAATATTTCCAAATTATTGTACGATTATCCTCATTAAGATCTTTCCAACAGTATTTTAATTTTCCAAAAATATCCATCATACCTTGATCACCGCCTGTATATTCTTTATAATCCTTTTCCATAAAAAAAGTTTCGTCTTTTGTTTCAATTTTATCACAATAAGGAATTGCAACATATTCATTAAAAATACGACTTATAAAGTAAATATCAGTACTAATGGCTGATTCCACTGCAAATTTATAGAGTCGTAATTCTGAATCACGGGGAAATACATTTACTAATTCTCCAATCATATCGCAAAACATCTGGTTAAACTTCTGTAAATAATCCATTTAAAGTCGATTTAACACTCGGTTGATGCTGGAGGTAGTGTTGTATTGTTTAAATGATTTTGAATATCTAAAGCTCTTTCAGATTGCAAGACCGATAAATCTGGCATTTTTGGCTTACGATTAGATTTATCTTCTGTTATATAATCATCTTCTTTAGGCGTTTTAATTGTAATTTTTTCATCAATTGACGCCCAATTATATTGTTTATGTTGATCGTTTATATCCCCTGAAGCATCTTCAATATATGTAAAATAGTCACCAGAAGCATTATTTATAAATCCAAAAGCAATAGGATTATCATCTATCAATTTATCTGTTATTTGTCTTGATTCTGTATTAATTTTATTTTGTTCAATGGTAAATATAAATCCTTTATTTGGAAGTAGTAAGTAGTCAAATAATTGTTTCCCAATCAATACTTTTTTAGATGGCAGCATCATTAATGCAGGTACTACATGAACAACTGATGGTACTTTCATTCCTTTCGACAAAAGTTTTTCAATATTAATTAATTTAAAATATTTTTTTGCTTTATAGCGTTCCAATTGATCCATTAACATTTGTGAAGCATTACAATGATTACTATAAAATAAAATCATTCCTTTATAAAGTTAGCGATTTTCATTAGAACCATTTAGACGCAAAAAATGGGTTAAAAATTGAAGTAGATTTTAATATATATTCAAATATAGAATGAACTCCTTTCGCTTTACAAAAGTTATAAAGCCTCTCTCTAAGAAAGAACAAGAACACATTAAACTTGCAAATCGTTATGAATTTGAAATTCATGACATGGATCTCGCAATTGTAAATGGAATCCGTCGTGTTATTCTATCTGAGGTCCCAACACTTGGATTTATGGGAGAGAATGACGTAAGTATTCAAATCCATAAAAATACAGGTCCTCTTCATAATGAATTTATGACACATCGTATTGGTCTAATTCCAATGCATTTTACAGAAGAAGAAACAGAAGGATTTGTTGATAATGAATACCAATTTACTATTAATGTTAAAAATAATCAAGTTAATCTACTAAATGTAACTACATCAGATATGAAAGGAAAACGCAATGCAATAGAACTATCACCTATTGAACTCAAACGTATTTTCCCACTACATCCAATTAGTAAAATGCCTGTTTTGATTACACGTTTACGTCAGGGAGAAGAACTCTCTTTTACAGCTACAATTGTTAAATCAACTGCAAAAGTTCATGCTTCATTTTCACCTGTTTCTCTATGTAGTTTCTATTACATACAGAATGATGTACTCAATCAAGATGTAAAAGATATTCTTCAACGTGAACGTAATTATCATAAAAATGAATATGGAGATCCAACCGCACTTCTATTCTCAATTGAAACTGAAATTGGTCTAACACCTAAATATCTTGTTGCAAAAGCTCTTGAAATTCTACGAACAAAAACAGAGACGGTAGATCGAGAACTTGAAATTAATGGAACAGAAAAAGTATTATTTGAAAAGAATCCAGATATTGCGGATACTTACGATCTTCATATTCAATTTGAAGACGATACCTTTGGAAATCTATTTCAATCGCTTGTTTATAATGAATATATTCGTGCTAATAAAAAAATTCTAGATGATAAATTTACAATGTCTTATATTGGCTATTATGCTCCTCATCCACTTGATCCAAAAATTGTTATTCGTATGACACTTAAGAATGATGAAGCAATTTCAGCAACCCAAACAGAATTTAAATCAGCATTTAAAACATGCCTTCGATTGGTAAATCATACACTCAAGGATGTTTATGATGCTTGGATACGTTTTGATTGAATATTTCTCTTAGAAAACCAGTAGAGGATGTCATCCATTATTTATATTGATGAAGAATTACCAGAAATCACGATCCGTGAGGTTATTTCAACAGATGAACTCCTAAATGTCGCTGGTGATAAAATTGGTGTCAATATCCATTCTACAACTGATTTATTCGATCAAATCATGATTCTTTTACAAAAAATGAAAACCGAATCAGTTATCCCTCTTCGTCGTAAAGTAGAAGGATTCTTGCAAGTACATCAAATGCTTTTTGAACCGACTGTTACTGAGTTACCTCGTTCTATTGTACCAAAAGTTTCTATTCAACGAAAAGATGTATCTATCACAGATCCTTTCTTTGAACGATACGATCAAGCTATTAAAATTGGAAATTATGCATTACGCCGAGAAGCCCTAGATAAAGCTTTTTTAAATTTAGAATCTATTGATACTACACATCTACCTCAATGGTCTCCATCTGAACAAGCAAATCGTCCACATGAAATTGAATTGGAAACAGAAGATCGTTCTATTGTTTTACCTAAAGATAAATTACATGGAACAATAAAGAAACTTTATACATATAAAGGTGTTCATACTGATTCTAAAGCATTTCAACAATATAAATTGAATGATAAAATTTCTTCTAATAGAAAACCTTGGCAAGAACATACGGTAACAAATTCAACATATGAAGAACAAGTAAAATCATTGATTCATCCTCCTTTAAACGATTCTTTAAAAGAATACACTGATATGATGGATTTATATGGATTATGGAAACATTTTATAATGTATGGAATTGATTTAGATACATATAATGAACAAGAATGGAAACAACTAATAGAACATTTAGAGACCCTCAAACAAAAAGATAAAGATGTTTTTGAATTTCTAAAACCTCTAGAATATACTCCTAAAGCACTTGAAATTAGAGAAGTTGGAGGTTATACCTTTTATTTAGTTCAACAAGATATAGTACGTCGTATTTTACCTATTGTTAGTCAATTACAAACACGCTTATTAGAACTCTATCAAATATTTTTAGATGTTACACCAATGGTTAAAATAGATTTAAATCATCTACCAAAAACAGCTTATGAATTATTATCAAATATTGCAGAACAAAAATTAGATCTCTCTCAAACTGTGGATCTTCTTAAAATAGCAGTGTTAAGTCAACGATTAAAAGATTTGGGTACTTGGATGCAAACCGTTCAAAAATGGAATATTGATGAAACACTTATTGATAAACAAGTTACTTCATATCAAAAGACATTAAGCTCTATTAAAAATGAACCTCATATTCCCTTTTTATCTTTAACTGCAGAACTTAAAGATATTAAAAGAGGATCGCTTATTTCATATGAAGTAGATGAGAGAGAACGCCGCTCAGATCAAGCACTTGAAGTTTCTATGGAAGAAATGTTGCTTGAAAAAGAAGATCCAGATGAAATTGTTTTACCTGTCTATGAAGATGCGTTACCGATGGATTTAACCGCATTGGATGAAAGTCAAAAAGAAATTCAAGAACCTGCTCTACGAATGATTATTGAATTACAAACTGCATCTGGATTGCCTCTTGATATAGATAAAACTTATCAACAATTATCTCCTATATTGCGTTTATCTAATATATCAAAGTTAAAAGCTTTGTTACCTGGATTAAATGATAATATATATACAGCATTAAATGAACCAGATTGGGAATCTATGGATGCTATGATTGAAGCAACCGTTCCTCCTACAATGTATCAAACAACCAAACAAGCATTACTTCAAGTTCAAAAAGAATTTATTGAAGAAATAGCCCAATTTTATAATGCTTTTATTACTTTATGGATTTGTGATTTACAACAACGTGTATTAAACCGAACTTTTCATTTTGATATATGGAGAGGCTCTCTCAATTGTATCCAAGTATGGTCTCCATATGGTATACCAATGGAAGGTCTTAAAATTAAGAAAGAAGGTATAGTGAATTATTTATTATGTATCATTCATGATTTAACACTGACTGAAGGAACATATTGGAATCGTTTTGCACTTAAACAATTACGAGACGATATATTAGCAAAATGGATAGAACGGTTTGAAACAGATTTACAAACTGTTGTAGCAGTTCTTCAAACTCAATTTAAATCTTTCGAGAAAGAAGTCGTAAATCGTGGTTTATTAGAAAAGGGTGAAGATATAAAAAAGAAAATCATTGAGACGGTAGAGCAAAGACAAAAGAATCGTTATTTATTGGATTATATGCAATTTTTGAAAAATTTACCATCTGTACTAATTCAGTCTAGTATTGCCAAAAAAATTCATCTAGGTTGTTGCTTACAAGCTCTCAATGATCGTTATCGTTCTGATTATGATTGGGCTCATATGGTAAAAGAAGCATATCGTATAAAAAAACTATATGCAACTCAACGATTTGGTACAGATGAACGTCCTATATTAACAAAAATTTTACAAACATATACACCTCAAGAAATATTAAAATTGACTAAACCTGATGATACAACAATCTTATATGATAAACTAGAACCAGTTCAAGTTTCTAGTATGTATGAAAAAATAAAACCATTTATACCTGTTTCAGATTATAATATACTTCAATCTGGTCTTAGAAATATTATTCCATTGATTGAAAAATATATACGTAGTTATGAATATACCTTAAAAATTTCTTCTAAATTGGAAGAGCTATTAAATAACTTTACAATGAATGATTTGCTTCAAATGCATCGTAAAATCGTTCAAATTCAATATCTTTTAATAAAAACTTTGGTATTTAGCAAAGAAGATACAAATTATTTATTTGAAACTTTTGATGCATTGCAACCTCTTCACTATGAGATTTATGCAATTTCTGGATATTTTAAAGAAGTCCAAGAGCAAAATTTAAGACGACTCCTTCAATATTTTATAGCACGACAAATATGCTTTCCAACCAATCCTGAATTTTCTCAAGGAAATGTATTGATTCTTAAAAATATAACAGTTTCAGCAGATTTACTAAAGACTTTTTTAGGAAACTTCCATAAAGAATTGGAAGTTTGGTTACAACAGAAACAATTCAATCGTCAAGTCGATTTTGCTGAATATTTGGCAAAAGAACGTGAACAAGAGAACTTGCAAAAATTAAGAATTATTGATCAAATGAATCCAGAAGAACGTCGGTTGTATGTTGATGCGAAAAAATTAGGTATTGATGAATTACGTGAATACTTAGAACGATATAAGGAAAAACAAGAAAATATAGAATGGTACGAAGAAAATCATGATCCTATTGAAAGAGATGGTGAAGAAGAGACCTATCCTAAAGATGGAGAAAATGCAGATCAACAAGATTTAGATAAGTTTTATGATGATAATGATTATTGAAGATAAAGAGGTGTTGTGCGAATAGTATCAACACCGGCTTTTTCCATATCTCTTAATTGAGCAGCAGTATATTCCGGTTGTTCTACAGTTTGAATATAGTTACTATATTTAGCTCCTGTAAACTCTGCAGCAGATAAATCAACATTGGTATTATTTATATCATTACCAACCACAGGGAATAAAGCAATTTGATCTTCAAAAATTACGCCTTTGACCCAAATATCTAACACATTAATGGTCCAACCTTTATTTTTTTGAACATGAGAAACGGAACGAACATGTTTTCCATGGTATTTACCATCGCGATAAAGGATAAAATCAATAGTAAGTAAATAATCATTTGGAATGGTCTTATGAATTTGATAAGAAATTAAACGATCATGAACTATTTGAATAGGGTTAACTACTTGTACGGAACCATCGGGTAAATCAAAGTGACTTGAACTCTTAATGTTTTGATCAATATAGCTAACTGTTAATTTATAAGCATCTTCAATAGATACTGGTAACGTACGATTGAGTGGTTGTTCTTCGGTATAATCTTGAGTAGGGATGCATTTTTTCATTAATTTAAAAGTTTTTTTAAGAGCATCGGTATAAGCATTGTTTTCAAGTTCATAATTATATGCCTTTTTATAACGCAAATTGAGTTGATTGGTTAAAACAGAATGAATAGGATGACGGTCACGAATATCTGGACTCATATTCGCATATTGAATTGTTGTATTGTATCCAGGATAATCTTCTTCAAATGCTTCATAATATTTGGATTTTAAATAAAAACCGATAAAGGCCACCACAAATAAAAAGAGCAGGGCATAATTCCAGTATTTATAGAACATCTATATCTCTATACATACTTGCTAAATAAAATCAATATCTCTTGAAATTTGTTTATGAGAGTTGGATGGTCGTTGGGAGTTTATATTTATCTCTATTTTCGGTATCGTTTTTAAAAACATAATCAGGTGATTTTAAATGAGTATATTCTTTTTTAGGATATTTCTTTTGTAACTCCACTAAATGAACTTGTTCTTTACAACAATTTGGATCAGTTGGATTTCTACATTGATAACAGAAAGGAGTATATTCTGCAAGATCACTGTATTTTGTATAACTCATACGTAATACACCTACTGGAAATTCACATATACCTGTAGATAGACATTTTCCATATTCATTAGGATAATTTTTATTCGCTTGATAAAAAGGACAATCTTTATTTTTTTTGCATGGTTTATCCCAAACAGTTGGATGTGTTTTAGGCTCTCCAAATACATCATATGGAGAATCACATAATCTTCTTGAAATAAGACGTTCATTATCACCAACACAAGAATAATCTTCTGTATCTTCTCTTGCTAAACGTGTTATAAATGATTCATTAATTTGTTTAGATGGAAACATTACACGATAAAGACGTGTTCCAAATAATTGAACGGTTGAAGTATCTATTTGAATTGTATGATTAATTCCAAAAATAGAGTCTACTGTGACTCTTTCTAAGAAAAGTTCAGGATATGTAATACGTGTTCTTTCTAAGTCAAAATCATTTATATTAAGTAATACTAAATTCTGCGAAGCTAGTAATTCTGCAAATATAGATCCAGGAATAACATAAGCAACCAATACATCCAATTGATTAAAGAGTAAATCTAATTGTTTAAGATATTCTAATCCAATATATTCTAATTTTGCTCGTGTACGATATCCATATAGGATTGAACGAATCATATTTTCTTCAATACGATCTAAATATCCTATTTTCTTTCCAGTCCAATCAAATCCACATTGAAAATCATCTTTTTTTTTTGGATGTGTAAAGATACAAAAATAGCCTTTCTGAAGTGCACTCTTTTTAGCTTTCGGTAAGTAAGAAGCAATATCCACTGAGTCTAGAATAAGTTCATTTGAATTTTTATAGAGGTCAATGGATTGTTGACGACCGAGTTGTGTAAGAACATAATTCCACCCAGATGCTGGAAAAGTAATTAAATTTGCGTCTGTGATAGAACCTTCATAATTGAGTCGTTGTGTCGTTAAAATATTTTTCTTAGATTGAAACGCTTCTCTTGATAGGTAAATGCTTCCAAAAAATATACATATTAATAAAATTAATATAAAAAAGATTTGTTTATTTAAATTCATAATCAATAAGAGCCTCTTACTTTTGATAAAGAGAATTTACGTATGTTTTGATTTTAGAGATTCTTCTTGAAGTATATGAAAATCTGTTCGTAGATAGTTTAGATAATCTTCTGCAGATTTAATCTTATCTACTGTATTTTGAGTCCATACAATAATAAGCGCTCTTAGTTTTTGAATAATTTGTTCAATGGGATAAACGTTAATTGCTTTTTTAAGTGCTTCATGGCGTACTTCAAAGGAACCACAAAGATAATATCCATAATCAGAAAGATGTACTTTTGATTTTCTTAGAAAATTAATAGCGTCTTTTACACTCATGGGTTCGGTATTTTTTATAGAAGAAGACAATGTTGATTGATTGGAATCTTTTACTTGTTGATGATAGAATTCCATCATATTTGATTTAATTTGACATTGAACCGCATTAAGTTCATCTTGAGATTGTTTTACTTTTATGAGAGATTGTTGGATATTTTCTTCGACGTTTATAAAATGTTCTTGTATACGATTCACTGAAAGAAGAGATTCTTGCATACGAGAATATAGATCCATATTATTCATTTCTACTAAATAATAATTAAGTGTTTAATTCATTTTTTATTCTATCTAGCTAATAAGAGATATGTTTGTGAATCGTTGGCAAGTTGCTATTTTAATGTATATTATCTTAGTAGGATTAATACTAATTGTTAAACCTGCAATGATGTTTACAGCAGATGGACGTGTGAAATATTGGAGTTCTCAAAATACAGAAGAATCCAGTGCTTTTTCACCTATGATTGTTTTCCCTATTTTAGCGGTTTTATGTTATTATTTAGGAGTATGGCTAGAAGTCTTATCAACGAATTAATGGAACAACTATTTACCATAAAAAAATTAGAAGACATTATTGGTAATTATTTACCTATACAATTTGTTAAAAAATTTATTGAAAATATACAAAATCAAGATAAATTGATTGTAATTGGACCCTCTGGAGTAGGTAAAACAAAATGCATTGAATTAGTATGTGAATTATATGGATATGAAGTATGTAAAATAGATAGTGATAATTGTGAAGATTCTAAAGTATTTATAGATCGTCTTGAAAAACTGCATCAATGGAAAACTATTTTGCAAACCTTTCAAAATACTCATAAAAAACGTATTTTAATATTGGATGAAATGGAATCATTGATTCAAATGGACAGAAATATACCTTCTTATTTGATAAAATTTTGGAATCGTACTGAAACACATATGCCTTGTATTATTATAGGACAGTATCAAGCTGAAAAAAAAATTGGTGAATTGAAAAAAATGTGTCAAATAATTCATTTTTCACGAATTCAAGAAAAAGATATGTTTCTTTACCTAAAAGATCGTATCCCTAAAGGAAAAATAAAACTTGCTGATTTAATGAAAACCGTTGAAGTTGCCAATGGAAGTATATATTCAGCAATTCAATCTATTTTAGAATACGAACATCATTTTGTAAAAAAGAAAAATAATAAAAAACATTCAATGATAATAAATAATGGACAAGATGATATATTAAAGATGGAATATATATTTAGTTATCTTAATCACGAAGCAATAGATCAAGTACTTCATGAAGATTTATGGATCCATCCTCTTAAAGTATTAGAAAACTCTTCAAAAGTATATACGACTGAACAATATGCATCTTTTATTCCAAAATATTTAATATTTGAAGAATGGATGTATATTCAAAATCAAAATGAAGATCTTCCAGCAGGTTATTTAACAGAGTTGATTTATCAATATAATCAACAATTATATGACTATAAAAAAAAATCTATAGGTGCAATAGAAATGGATTTTACAAAATTATTAAGTTATATATCAACTCAAAAAAAATTACATCGCTCCATATATAATAAATGTAATAAAGATCTTCCTATTCATGAGATTGGATATTATTGGATTCATACTTATTTACAGCATAATAAAAAGTCTAAATAATATATTTTTTCTATTCTTACATTAATAGGACCTTATGGCTGAACAATCCAATACAATGAACCCCCCTCCATATTTTCCACAAGTTTCAGGAATAGTAGATAAAACATCTACCGTTGCAGAAAAAGTATCTCAAACAGTTACAGGTACTGTTTCTTCAAGTATTCAATCTATAAAAGAATTTAGTGGTAATTATGGTGTCACTATATTTGTTGCTATTTTACTTGCGATTATAATTTTATTTATTGCCTATATATTGTATAATTATATTTCTGGTATAATTGCTAATAAAATTTTATGGATTGTACCGGAGTCTAAAGTTCCTATTATAGGAACAAATTATAATAGTTTATCTGGGGATGGTATTCCTACACAACTTAATGGTCGTCGTATGACATTTATGTTCTGGATTTATATTCATGACTTAAATAGAAATGCAGGCTCTTATCGTCATATATTGCATCGTGGTGATCAAACCATTGAAGGAGCTTCTCCTCTTGTGATGATGGATAAAACGCTCAATAAACTCTATATTCGTTTTGCTGGGTCAAAAGAAGCTCAATTAGGTAGCTGGGATGATATCATTTTAAACGCCAAGAAACAAATTGCAGTACCTAATGGTTGCACAGGTTCATGCACTTCCGCAGAACAAAACAGTATAAATGAAATTACAGATGGAGATGCTATATTATATGATTTAGCCACACATGGTATATCTGTTGACTATGTTCCTCTACAACGATGGGTACAAATTACGGTAGTTATAAATGAAAGTATCAATCAAGGCTCTATGTCACTATTTATGGATGGAGAACTTGTGAAAACACATTCATCATCTGAATATTATACAACAACAACAGGAACCCGTATATATTACAATTTCCAAAATCTAAACATTGAAAAGAAAGGAGATATCTGGATTGGTGGTGATGCAACGAATTCAAGTGCTGGAATTGGTTTCTCTGGCCTGATTGGCAAGGTTATTTTTACCAATTATGATATGAATACAAGGGAAGTTTACAAGAATTACTTAACAGGACCCATTGACAATCTAACAAGTAAACTAGGATTACCTGCTTATGGAGTACGTTCTCCCATTTATCGTATTGGTTAAATAAACTTTATCAACTTGTTTTTCCAAAGGATTTATACAAATAATATTCAATAATTTGACGATTAGGAAAATCATATGTAATATATTCATAGCCATATACGTCCAAACGATCACTATATTTTAATACATTGTTTACAATAATTAAATTAAAAAAATGGAGTAGTCCTAATATTTCTAATTGTTCTGATAGAATAGAATCGACTGATAATGGTTGTAAACTAATACTACGTATTGAAGAATTACAATTATCTTCATTCATAATTCTATCCATCATTTTATTCTGTTTTTGCTGAACTTCAATATATTCTTTAAATTTATTGGCGTGTGATTTTTCAATAAACAATAATAAAGCTGTTTTTGTACAAGATATATCGTAATTTTTCAAAAGTATATCACGGTGAATACCATAATAAGTACCACGACTTTGAAGCGTATATAGTTTATAATGATGTTGATGAATATATTTAGGCTTGTCTGCCTGAATTTTATATTTGATCATCATTCTTTACTTTTTATATTGTTTTTTCTTTTTATATACTAAGTGTGAAGATGATATTTCAAGTGATATTTGCAATTTCTTTGGTTATCTTACTCTTTATTATTGGATTTTCAATCTATAATATGGAGTTATTAAACGCAATTCGTTCCAGTGGAGTCATCAAAAGTAAAGTAGAAATTTTCAAAGGAGTTAAAGATTTTAAACAAGTCACTGGAGAAATGTATAATACACAAGATAAAAATAGTGCTTCTTATCGTGAAATTATACCTTCTTATAATCAACAAGCAGGTGCTGAATATAGCTATAATTTCTGGTTATATATTGATAAATCTCAATATGCTAATTGTAAAAATTCAACAAGTAATAAAGCAGATCCTGGTTTTACTACAGATTCTCTTGCAGATAAAAATCAAACAATCCTCTTCATGAAAGGTGTTCCAAAATATACTTCCTATGAAAATATATGTACAGTTGAAAAAAAAGATATAATGATAAAGAGTCCTCTTGTTAAACTTGAGCAATGTGGTAATAACTTAACCGTTGAATTTAATACCATGCAAAGTACAGATGCAATTAATGAAAATTCACCCAATACATGTAGTACAAATGGTTCATGGAAAGACGCAAATAGTCATAAAATAACTCTTTCAGGTCTAACTTTAGGAGATCCTGGTCAACGTTTTGATCGTAAATGGAATATGTTTTCAGTTATTATTCAAGATACTTTCCCAACTGATCCTTATCCCATTCGCAATAAAGTACGTTGTCGTATTTATGTAAATGGACTTCTAGAACTTGATCGTTATGTAGATGGTAAATTAAGTACAGCCGAACAAAATGATAAAACACCAACCGTTCTAAAATTCAATAAAGGGCATCTCTATATTAATCCTGAAATATCCATTGCTGTACCACGTGCAGGTAAGGATCCTTTAACTTTAACAACATATCGTCCAGTGGAAGATTATAAACTTATGATGGCGGACTTAAATTACTTTAACTATGCATTATCTCCAGGAGAATTAGATGAACTATTCAATAATGGTTTTGAGAAATCCTTTGCCCCAACGGCAGGTGGAGATAATCTTGATACAACATACTTTACAATTGCAGAAAAACCAACTAAAAAACAGTTGATTTCGTAATTAATCGTATCTCATAAATACCAGATTTTTTAGATGTATACAGTTTGCAATAGGGTTTAAAATGGGTCATTAAATAATCACAAGAAGCTTTTGAAGATTCAATACGAGAATAGGGTCTTGCTTGCATTCCTCCAGGTGTTTTATAATAATTTGTTTTTGGAACAATACGATTAAATCGTAATACTCCTTTATCTTGAACGAAATAACGTAAGGTACGTTCTACATCTTCTTTTTCTTCTAATTCAAGATATAATTCATTCATATGTTGATTAATACATCCCCAAAATACTCCTACACAAAAGCGTAAATTAGTTGTTATTTCAGGTAAATCTTTCATAAAAAAACCATTTTTTACAGGATAAATACCAAATATATGAAGATTATGTTTTCGTAAATTATTAAAGGCTATTTCGATGATTGAATGAAATTGTTGTTCAAGCATTTTATATAGAGGGTATCGCTTACAGGATTTTAGGTCTTCAATGCTTAGATCTTCTTCCATAAAATATAGATCTTCAATATCATCATCTAGTTGGATTAATTCACATCCTTCAGGAAAGTATAAACGAATATAATTTCGCATATGATGAAGTCCAAGGGGGCCTATTTCTAAATGAAGTCCTTGATGAACATAAATATCTAATGATGCCTCGTATGCTTTTTTATCATCTTCTACAATAAATACATATACATTCTGCATAGGAACTTGAAAACGGGAAAGCATGTCCAAAGTTTTAGAGGGGAGTAAGGAACTTCTTTGATAGGAGGGAATTGCAAATAAAGGCATTTTGTATGTAGCTATATTTTTCTAAGCTATTTATTCATTGGATATTTTAACGAATACTATTACTATTTTTAATCTTTAACAATTATTTTTTATAAAAGTTTTTAACAATCAAATATTCTATAGCTACATTAAAACAACTAAAAACCGCTAAATTCTCTCTAAACATCAGAGTCTGAAGATGAAATGAAAAGAGGGGGTCCTTTAGTTCTTTTTAGTTATCCAATTTATATTCCAAAATATTAATCAAATATTCTATAGCTACATTAAAACAACTAAAAACCGCTAAATTCTCTCTAAACATCAGAGTCTGAAGATGAAATGAAAAGAGGGGGTCCTTTATCCAAATTTAAACATTCATACATAAGTAGAGTAGTAATTATCATTATGGCTGGAGGTGTTATGCAACTCGTAGCCGTTGGTGCAATGGATCAATTTATTACAATTTCTCCAGAAATGAGTTTTTTTAAACAAGTTTATAAACGTCATACAAATTTTTCCATGGAAAGTGTTCGACAAACATTTGGATCTAAACCAACTTTAGATGCTGCAGGAAATATATTTACATGTCGTATAAATCGTGTTGCTGATTTATTAAGCGATATATATTTTAGTTTTAAATTACCTGATATCTATTCCTCTGATAAATTTCGTTTTCGTTGGATTGAAAACATAGCTCAATATATGATTTATAATTGTACTGTGCGTATTGATACTCAACAAATCGATCAAATTTGGGGAGAATGGATGGATATATGGAATGAACTTTCTTTAACAAATGATCAACGAGAAGGATATAATAAACTAACAGGAAATACTTACGAATTCAATAATCCACAATCCTTAAACTCTTATGTTGTCGTTGATAATAACAATATTACATATGCTTATTATCCAGAAGGTATATCATCACCTTCTATTCAAGGAAGACGTTTCTATATACCGATCCCTTTTTGGTTTACTAAAAATCCTGGACTTGCTTTACCACTCGTTGCCCTTCAATATCAAGCAATTGATGTTACATTTGAATTAAGATCAGTTGAAGATCTTTATCAAGTATACGATTCATCTCAAGGATTATATATAAGTCCAAGAGAATATCGTAATCGACATCCAGTTCAATCATTGCAACCATACAATAAAGATATAGATGATATTTCAGGTAGTTCAACAATTGGTCAATCAATTGAAACCGTCAGTATTCAGCGTTTTTTAGTACCAGTAGGCAATACTTATACAAATGTAAGTATGCCTATTGATATTGATGCTTATTTGGAATGTAATTTCATCTTTTTAGATGAAGCAGAGCGACGTTCAATAGCTTTAAATAGTCATGATTATTTAATTGAACGCATTTTTCGTATTGAAGATGGAGGTATTAAATCAACAAAAACAATAGATTTATTGATTCAAAATCCAACGAAAGAGATCATATGGATTTTACGTCGAGATGATATTTTAACAAAGTATAATGATTGGATAAATTATACGGATAGTATTACACGTGTTTCAAATAGTCCTATATTAAAGACTGCAAAAATGATATGGAATGGTATGGATCGTTTTGAAGATAAACCTCCTGAATATTTTAATTATGTCCAACCATATCGTTATCATACACGGTGTCCTAGAGAAGGTGTTTATGTTTATAGCTTTGCGCTATATCCAGAAAAAGTACATCCTTCTGGATCATTTAATGCTTCTACTGTGAATAAGATTCAGTTATATTTTTCTACACTTTCTCCTTCTAGTTATACATATGATGTCGTTGTTTATACACGCTACTATAATGTTTTTAGAGTGATGAGTGGTTCAGGTGGTATGGTTTTCGCAAATTAAAATCTGGGAAACAAATAGAAATGAATTTGATTGTATTAATAGTCGTTACTTTTTTATTATGGCTTGGATTTATGTTGTATAAAGCTTATAGCGGTATCATTGATGAACTCAAACAAGTACGAGAAAAATGTGTGACAACTGGATCGAGTCAATCAAAAGAAACGTTTAAAACATCCTTAAATGAAAAACCAATTGAAAATGAATTGGAAAAGATTCCAAGAAGTATGGTGAAAGGATTAAGCAACTTATTAAAAATAATGGCTTAAAGAAAGATCGTAGTTGGCTTAAAGTTTAGAATTCTTTTTAATATAGACTTGAAAAATGGGTCGTGTATCTGGAACTACTACCACGCGTAAACGAAAAACAACAAAAAAAGAAGAGGTTAATTTACCAATTGAAAATGACCATGTGATCATTCAATTGCCGATTCATACAGATAAGATAAAGAGTTTAATTGAAGAAGATCCTATATTAAATTTATCTTATTGTCCGGATATTATTGATCCAGAACCATATTGTCCTAATAATCAATTTATATCTTTGAATGATTCTTTACAAACTCATGATGTTAAAGATTCTTATAAAGAAATGATTAAAATGGAAGTGGAACAAAAGATTGAACATCATGTACATCAAAATTGTTGTTATTGGTGTTGTCATTGCGTAGGTGCAAAAGAATATGGAATGCCGATTAAATACGATACCTATTACAAGACGTTTACAACATTTGGTAATTTTTGTTCATTAGAGTGTGTTGCTGCTTATAATTGTTCAAATCATAATGGTAGTGATCGTATGTGGGAGATTCATAGCTGGATTCAAATGATTGCTCATAAAATTGGATTCGATACACCTATTCGTCCAGCGCCTTCGCGTTATCTTTTAAAGATGTTTAATGGACCATTTACAATTGAAGAATTTCGTAATACACATAAATCTAAATTAAAAACGTATATTATGAATATGCCTCCAATGATTCATATTTCATCTCAAATGGAAATACTTAATACCTCATTTATTGCACAAAAAAATTCAATTACAACTACTGAATCTGACAAAACAAAATTATCTCGTAAACGAGCGGTGGTCGATACACAAAAAACATTAGATTCAAAAATGAATTTAACTGTTAAAAAAATTCAAGCTTCAGAATCCACTTAAAGAAAAATTTGAATTAGTTTAATGTGATGTCCATCATCAACTATAACGATCATTCTGTATTGTTATTCAATATGACAACAGAAACAGTGATTTCTCCTTATCGTGTATCAACTATTACCTGCAATGGATCGATTCGTAAGCAAGATGAAATAGAATTTAAAGTTGATCTTACCAAATTGTATGATGGAATGAAAGTGATTGAAATGCATAGTGATGATATTGGATTTATTTATGTGATGGATCGAGATGGAAAAAATGAAAAAGGAATCTTTCCTCGTAAGAAGCGAAAAGATTCAAAAAAGAAAGAAGAAACAACTACATATCGTCGCTTTGATAATGCTATTTCAACATATTATAAGCTTCGTGATGGATATTTTCCAAGTGTTAAAATCTTTAAAAATGGTACTATTCAAATGACAGGAATTAAGAAAATTGAAGATGGTGAAGAAATTCATCAAAAAGTATTTGATACAATGAAGATTATTTATGAACAAGATTCAAGCATCTTTAGCAGTCCATTAATTTATGATAACAATACCTTTTATGTAAGAATGATTAATAGTGATTTCTCTGTATCTTATCACATTCGTCGCAAAGATTTACATCATCTACTTATTTCAAATCAATATCAAAATAGTTGTAGTTTTCAACCAGGCACATATCCTGGTGTAAAACTACAATATTTCTGGAATCCTGTAATAGGTCATAAGAATGGATGTTGTAATTGTAAAGAGGCAAAATGTTTTGGTAAAGGAAATGGCAATGGTCACGGCCAATGTAAAAAAGTAACAGTATCAATCTTTGAAAGTGGAAAGATTTTGATTACAGGTGCCACTAATTTTGAACAAATTAATGAAGCCTATGATTATATTTGTAATATTCTAAAAGAACATGCTTCCATTATTCGTAAGCATTACATTTAATTATGACATTTAAAGGTATATTTATCAGAAAAGGGTTGATGATTAGGAAATGTTTGAGTATTATTTCCAGGGCGAGTATAACCAGGAATGATATGAATTCCTTGGGGAGGAGGATTTGCACTTTTTAAATTTTCGGTTACAAGCACATGAGCTTCGGGTACAACAGGAATATTGCGCCATTCTGCACCAATCGGTGCTTCTTTACCTGAATATAATCCTCCATTAGGAAGACGGGATGGAATAGATATAGGAGCTTCAGGATCAATATAACTATAAGATAGAGACATACTCGCTTAAACATAAATAATATAAATATTTACTAGAATATATGGAAGAAGTATCTAGCAGTATTAAAAGAAAACGTTCTGAACCTGAAAATACAGAACAAATGTCTTCGGAAGAAATTATTGAAATAATTGAAAAAATAGATGATTATAAAGGTTCATCTAAAGATAAACAACGTTTCTTCCGTAAAATCTATCCTGATTTTGTAGAAAAATATCCAGTCTTATTCGAGATGAGTACACAAAATGATTTTGATATTAATCGTTTAAAATATATGCTCAGCTTAAGATCAAAAGTTGAACAATCAAAATTAAGTCAATATGATGCTTCTGCACATGTTGGTCAAATGCTATATGATTCTTATGTAAAGGATAAAATTATAGATACACCCCCAGATAAAAATATTTAAACAAATTCTTCTTCTTTTTTTCCTTTCTTAGGTATATTATCCAATTGAGTCGTATAGCTATAAAGAACTAGCACAATAACGACCACAGGTATAATTGAATAGAAAATTGCACGTACTAAACTCCAAGTTGTGCATCCACCTACAGTAAGGCAATCTGTATCATATATAATAAGTAAAAACATTAAAATGAATAAGATGATACTAAATAATCCACTCCATTGGAAGGCAGATTTTTTACTACTTTGAATGATTAAAGCAATAAATAATAATACGGTAATAATGGAATAAACAACGGCTAAAAATTGAGAGGGACCAGAAGAAATGAACATTTGTTATAATTTATATATAGAAAAAAAATGAAAGTTATTACTTAAACAATAGACTCATCTTTACAATAAGTTTTATTCTAAACCTTCCAAATGTCTTATCAAATCCTTTCTAAAGAACATCCTATGCTAACCGAACTCCTTTGTGAAGTCCAAGAAATTCACAATGGAACTGTTTCCAAAGCTGAAACCCTTATGAATGTACTTGTTAAAAAACATTATTGGCCTTATCTTCAAGTAAAGTATTTTTCAAGCCAAAGTTCCCTCATTCTACTCCATAATATTTATAAACAAGACCTACCTATTTCAAACAAAGAACTTTATGATGAATGCCGTAGCGTTGTACTTGATATGAATGCACCAGAAGAAAACCAAATTGTACTATCTCTATCTAAAAAGGTTCCAATTCGTATGAATGTGGAACAATTTGAAGAAGTACCTTATGAATCTATTAAGATGATGGAAGTTAGCTATGAAGGAACAATGGTATATGTGTATCATCATGAAGATCGCTGGTATATGAGCACTAGTACATGTCCATCTGTAGATCGTTCACGTTACTTTAATCCTCATAAGTCCCATGGACAAATGCTTGATGAAGCACTTCAAAAACTATTTCCAACAGTGGTTGTTTCAGAAGATTCTCGTTATGAAAAATCAAAACGACTACGAGCCAAGTTCTTTGAACAACTCGAACCCATGAAGAGTTATAGTTTTCTATTGGTTCATCACGAAAATGGTCATCTCATGAATTATACAGAATTGTTCGGAGAACAATATGCCGTCCTCTTTCATCTAAACACAAGGGATCGTATAACACAAGAAGATTCCAAAGAAGTTGTACTTACACTCAAAGAACTCGGCATCCGTTATACAGAGAAATTCCCTTCACGTCCAGTGGCTCTATATACACTACAAAATGTAACACCTCCTATGTATGCGATTATGGCACATACAGATACAGAACTCTATAAGGTAAGTACCAAAGAAATGCTTGAAAAAGAAGAAATTAATCTGGGACATCCTAATTCATGGATGAATCTACTATGGATTTATATGCAAAATAAGCCACATCTTCGTATGGAATATTATCTGGAGATGCATCCAGAACTAAAAGAAAAGATGGTGGTTCAAGATTCAAAAGGTACTTTTCTTGCACCACAGAAAGTAGTTGCAAAAGTAATGACGAGTATGAGGGATATTCTATTTAACTTCTATCGTGCAACGACCTATTATTATAAGAATACGAAAACATATCGTATGAACCGTGAATATGATCAACAACTGGCACCTATTCTACGATTCCATCTTGCTCAACTGCGCCATCTACAAATTACCTATCATACAGAAGAGCCTCTTACACGCCAAGCCGTCCATCATTATCTATGTCATCACCAAACAATTAAAAATATCCGCCTACTAATGGATGCATTTACAAATCAATCTATGACCCCAATGGATCAATATACAGCAGATAGCTTCTATATTCTCAATCAAGCACTAAAAAATAAACTCTAAATAAACCATTTACTTCGATTTCTTCTTATCTATAGTGGGTTTCTTCTTGGCTTTCACTTCTTTTTTACTTCATCTTTCTTTTTAGATTTACCTCCTTTCACAGGTTGAACTTTTGCTTTTGATTTTGTTTTTTTATTACCCCCCGCTGCAGCAGCCGCAGTAGTCATTGGAGTACTTAAAGTGACTGGTCTGGGAATATTTTGGTTTTGTAATGTTTTACTAAATGGCCTTTCCAAAACAGTTTGATTTGTTATCATTGCAGTTATTTTTTGATTCGATATAGCTATTTCTTCTGGTGTAGCTTCTCCAACAATTGGTAAACTTATATTAAATTGTTGGGTAAGTAATTGAAGTTGCATATATGATACAAATAAGTTTTGAGCGATATCTTTTTGACCTTGAGATTCTGCTTCATAAATAGCTACTATAAGTTTTCCAAGTGTTTGATCGACGATATTATCTGGAATAATTAATGAATCTAATTTCATTGATTGTAATTGTCCACCTCGTTTTGATTTAGAGATTTTCTTATGACGACCTCCTTGTTGAGGATTATAACGATTTACTAATTCTGTAAAATACTTTTCAAGATCAATAATACCCTCAATTGTTTTTTCTGGATTGCTACTTAAACCAATTTGATAAGATTGATTTTCTATATTTACAGCCAAATTAATAGGTTTAAGATCTTTGAACAATTTTAAAGTGATATTTTTGTAATATTCAATAGGTTCTCCAAACAAAGGCATAGGTAAATTATCTTGCATTATTTTTGTAACTTCATCTATATTATCTAGAAAACCAGATAGTGAATTTACAAATGTATTTAAATTTCTTAAGCTTAATTGAATATTATCATCCGTAATAGTTTTAAACAATGTATTTGGATGAGGAATCATATTATTATTAAATAATTGTCTAATTTTACTTAATTTATCATTTGATGGCAATATTTCTATATTTATTTGATTAAATTCCCATATGAATGCTGTTGTAAATTTAACAGAAGATATATCAAATAAAACTTTTAATACTACGGTAATATATTTTACATATACAAATAGACCTCGTTTTATAATTATTTCTCGATTTAACCATTTTGGATTATAATGACGTGGTATACGCTGTCCAGGAGTAATTGGAACAAGTATATCACTTTTAGTAATAGATGGATTTAAAGGATATGTAGATAAAACTCCTAATATTTGTTGACATTGATCATTTAAATTCTTTATAAAAAATTGCATTTTACTATCTTTTATATATACGTTTATTGTACGAAGATATTGATTTACATATGTATTATAATCTTCTATTGCGACTTGATTATATACTTCGAGTTTTTTTTCCATTTCAGATTTGTTAAAGTTATATAATGCAATGATTCGATCTGAACGATCGTTGTCACTTGGCGTTTTTGATGTACGAATAGATGGATGATTATAACCGATTGTTGCTAATAAAATTGCCATACGATCATTGCTAACAAAAGTTTGTTCCAATAGCTTGGCTAATTTAACTTGTAATAAATCTCCTATTCTTTTTAAATCTGTGAGTGCTAGAAGATATAAATTTATATTTTCAGTAAATGATTGAATATCTAAACCATAACAGTATTTTATGATATCATTAGAAGCATATAAAATATCAGATGTTATTGGTTGAGTTGATTGATGAAAAGCAATAATCGCAGTTGTTAAGTTTTCCAAACCAGCTCTTGATTTAATTTCCATCATTTTATGAATATCAATTATTCCAGTTATTCCAAATGCACTCCATTCTAATGTCATATCATCAGTTGTAGTATAAATTTCATCAAAGAAAAATAGTTCACCATCCTCTTTTTTCAATACAGAACGAGAAGCTATTGAAACTTTTTTATTACATTCATCTCCTTCATTTGTAGTTGTACGATCATATGCTTTTCCAATTGTATTTATTCCAAATCCACATAAAAAAGGTGATAAATACGTATAATCCATTACATATTTTGCGGAAGATAGTGCATTTATTTTTTTTATAAAAGAAGGAACCTCTGTATAAGGTATTTGATATTCTAAATGTTGATTAGGAACATTTGGATAATAATTAATTTGAATAGATTCTTCACTCGCTGATATAGATTTTGGTTTTTCTCCATAGAAAAATTTTAATAAATAATTTTCATCATAAGATTCTATTCCACATGTATCTATGGATAATAAGGAATTCACTTTAGTACATATGGTAACAGCAGCGGCATTTGTATTGGTAGTTGGTAAGATAAATCCTTGTTGAATACCATAATTTAATTTATCTCGAATTCTATCTCGATCACAGAAATCATGAAGCGTATCGCCTTTTCCTAATAGTTGGCGATAGGTTATTGCGTCGCAACGAGGGGTTTCCATTTCTTTCGTTTCCTTATTTAAAAGAAATATAAAAAGAACATTAGTATTTACATGTTGGTTTACGCAATAATCTCACGTTCTTCCATCTTACGGAAGATTACCCAACGATTCAAGAAACTAAATTGAGTTTGAACAGGGTCTTTATCCAAAGCTTTTAGATCATTATCAATAAAACGATTACGATTTGGATCATTGTCTATCATCTTTTGTTTGAGCATTTGGAACATATCTCCAAAGAAACCATCCTCAACCACTTCCAAATTATATTCTTTGGCTTTCTCTTTGAGAACATCGAAATGAACCAAATATTCTAGAATAAATTTATTGGTATTTTCCAGATAAACATCAATCAAACGACCATATGCATTTGCTTTATTAAACGATTTATATTGTTTTTGAATACACCAAACCACATTTCCATCTTTAATACCCTTCGCAAAACCTTCTTTTTGAATCAATTGATGGACTTTAACACCATCCATAAAGGTAGTAATAAATTTACCATTAGGTCTCAAATTAAAGGATACATTACGAAGAAATCCTTCCAACCGATCTTTGCTCTTACAGAAATAATGGATCGCAAATTGACAAGATACCACATCAAATTTACGTGACGCTTTCCCTGGAATACGATGAGCATTTAGATAATTAAATTTTTCAGTTACTTTACCCATATACAAGAGTTTAAGCAATGCCTCAGAATCATAGTCTTTACCTTTTGCTGCTTCTCCTGTTTCCAATGGTAAAGCACAATCTCCTACAACAAAGATTGCTTGAGGATAATACAAACGTTGCACTTGACGATGATTTTTCAAAAACTCCTTGCGTTGATATAGATAACGACCATATGAACCTTGTGGACTTTCAATATTATTTTTTACCAAATCTACTCCAAGAATGAAATTATAACGATGATCTCTCCAACGAGGTAGATCTCCTGCCATACCACATGCCAATTCAAGCAAACTATCTCTACGTTCAGGTCGTGAATAGAGATACGATTTAATACCATAATTATGGAAATTTAACATATGAACGGATAACATATGATTGCGTGGAATATCTCGAGCATAATAAACATCATTGGTTCCAAGTAAGCGTTCTTCAATATCTGTTGGAATTTGATCTACCGTTACAGGCAATTGTCCTATAATATGTTCATATGTGACAGGATCATGAATATTTTGCCAAATATTTAGAGCAACCTTCAAATCGTTCGCTGTCTTACTCATAGAACCTGTCATTCGATAAGCTCGTGTTTTATCTTCACGCACACGGTTCGCTTTCCATCGCATGGATGGATGCATTTTTTCGTTTTTATCATATGCAAACTCAACAATTGTATTATCAATTACAATCGTATGGTCTTCTTCTGTAATACATTGTCCAGCACTATTCACAGGTATGAAAGCCATACTGATCGCTGGATGATAATTTACAATCGGTTTAAATAGTTTAGCTTGATATTCTTCATCTTTACTTATCATCTTTTCTTTTTGGAAGGTATATTGAACCCCTTTCCAAACAGGAATCTCTTCCCATTGAGAGGCGTTGAAACCCGTAAAGAGTTTAAAACGACGATATTTTTTATTTGATACAGAGTCAATATAGTCCTCTTCCTGTTGTTTTACCAAGAAATCAATAGTATTTTGTTCTGCAGGTTTCCACTTTAAAACACGATCCCATGCAACACTCTTTCCTTTGAGTTTTTTAAATTGATTAGGATAATATGCAAACACAGGTAGATCAACGGGTGTAAAAATAAGGCCATCAATATCATAACGGCGTTTTTTATTTTCTAAAATTTCTTTACACTTTTGAAAGAGGTCTTTTCCCTCTTTAGCATAATGTTCTTTGAGTTCAATACGTAGATTGGATTCCTTTGTATTCCAATAATCAGTTTGAAGCATCATTTTCATTTTTATATAGCGATTCGGTTTTCCTTCTTGTATTAAAGGTATCTGCATAATGCTTTCATTATTAATGAAATAAGCATCGAATACGGCAAAGATATCTGTTTCATTATGACCTTCTGTTAGCAAATATTTTGGAATATATTCTCCATCTAATAGCGATTGATGAAGGGTAGATGCTGTTACAGAAATACCAGTTTTTCTTACATTAAATGTATTATTAATTAGATAGACTTCACCAATATCATCTACGTAAAGCAACATACGTTCACCATCAGCTTTATCAGTCACAGTGTAATTTTTTAGAATGCTTACAACTCCATAAGCAGTATCTGGATCAATTAGATTTTTCTTTTCAAGTGTAATGGGTTTTGGAGCCAAGAAAAAAGGCTGAGGATTTTGTTTTTCATATTTGTTCAAATCACGTACAGAAGAAATAAGATGAAGATACTTCGTAATTATTTTATTTTGTTCTTCAAGTGTCATCAAGTAATCTTCGTGTGTAATATTTTTCATCAAAAATAACATATGACGAATCAAATGCGATAAACGTTCTTCTGGTTTAATAGACTCTTTCTCCGATAATTGAAGATAAACTTTGACTTCTTGAGGTTGGCTATTCAAATCTGCATCACGCATTGTACCAAATGCATCTGGATTAGATTTTGTAAATTCAATAATATAACGCCCTGATTTATGTTGATAAACATATCGTTTAACTTGTTGATAATATTTTGCAATATTCAACCAATCTATTGTGGTTTCATCAACTGTAAAATCCAATTCACGTTGAATCGTTGATTGAATATTTAATGAATAATGCTTATCAATATTTTTTTCTTTAAGGATTGTGATCTCTTTCCATGTATGTGGAACCACTTCAAAATATTCATTTTGACAATATTCAGAAATATTTGTCAAACCTTCTACAAGCAATGTCATTGAACCATCCACCACTTTAACATATAAAATATCTTTCTCAAGTTCAAGCTTTATGTCTTTATAGGAGTTTAATTGCTTTATTAGTTGTTCAATCATTTTAGCAGACCATGGTTGTTCTGGATAATTTAGATAAATATTCCAGTCCCATTTGTTTTCAGGGAGATGTTCTTGTTGTTCTTCCAATATTTGAACAACCTTTTCTCTTGAGACATTCATTCCTGTATATCTAAAACAAGATTTCTTTAATAAGATCAATTTTTATCTAGTACTTCAAACCATTGACCTTTTGAATTTCGTGAAAGTACAAGCGCTTTATCTGTATCTGGATGATGTTGAAACATCTCACCTTCCATAGTAATTGGACAATTCAATAGGAAGGCAAATAAAAAGCCACATGCATGATGATGAGCTTTTGTAAATTCTGTTACAGACTTATCCAACATTTCCAAGATAGGATACATTTTTCTTCCTGTAAATACTTTACGTACTTCAGGTTGAACCATAAAGGTTTTCAATTGTTGAATAAGAAAGTGTACATTTTCTTTTTGATAAGAACGAGATGTTAGATGATGATCACTATCAATCCAACGACACAATAGCATCCACAAACTTTCATTATAAGACATAGTTGTTATATCATTTATTTGTTTTATCATTGGAAGAAAAAGTCTTTCAACTTTTTTTACAGGATGATGACGAATATCATATATTTTACATTGTTGCCATTTTTCGGACTCTTGTATGGATGTACTTTGTTTCTGTTTTGGTAAATATTTAACAAATTCATATAGATCGGGATAAAGTGTCCAATCCATGAAAAAGAATGTTTAATTATTAAAGAAGTTATTTGTTTATATATCTTCATTTTTTATCATCACAGGTATGTCTTTACATAATCGTTCTTTATTTTGAAGTAATTGTATTTGTGTAACATTTTTTGAAAATTTTTTTTTTAATAAATAATACTTCATACTTGAAGAAATACGAGGTAGTATTTTCTTTGTTTCTGTGATAAGTACTGAATTTATTCCTTCCAAATCAATTACTGGAATCGCTTCTTCAATATCTTCTGTCAAAATAGTTTCATTAAAATTTTTATTTAAATCATCATAAATTGCTTCATATTGATCTAGAGATTTCTTAGATTCGAGACAAAATGTAATAAACTTTTCAATTTCTAATAAAATATCCGGTTCAAGCCAAGATAAATTTAAAAATACACCATTATTATTAATTGTATATGAACATTTACGACGTTGAAAAATTTTAAAAAGTTCTTCCGTTTGTGTAGAACTTAAATTTCGTATACGCATTTCAATACGTTTGCATCTTTCTTGATTCATATATAGTTTATCTACAACATATTTTCTTAAATCTCTAATCTTCATCATTGAATCCACCTCCAATTTCTTCTAATTCTTCATCAACACCTTCAAAATCTTCCTCATCAAAATTATCACTATACTCTTCTTCTATATCACTATCATCGTCATTCGACTCTACTTCAGTTTCTTCATCTCCAGCTATCTTCTTTTCAACCTCTTCTTTATCTTCTTCTTCATCATCTCCAGATGGAAGATCTTCAAAGACTTCTTCTTCTAGACCTTCTTCAACCTCTTCATCTTCTGTTGCAACCACTTCAACCACTTCTTTTACAGGTTGGACAGCCCGCCCAATAATAGAAATTTTACGATCTTTCATTTGATACTTTTTACCCATTACTTCAATATGAATCATTTCACCTATTTGAAGTTGATCTAGATTAATATCTGATAGTATACCAGCTGATTTAATAGGTACTATAATATCTAATATAGGAAGTTTTTGATCATCCAATTCTACGTAACTTTCAGCAAGAATACCCAGTTGATTTTTATTTTTAACAATCGCTTCTACAATGCTTCCTTGAACTGGATTGCATACTTCACCCCTACAAAGAACATCAAAACGAATACTACCATTAAAGTAAGCTTTTTGAAGGCATGCACATGAACGTTTTATAATTTCAATAGAGTTAGGTTTAATGTATCCAAAACGACTACATATGCCTTCATATTCATCACGTATTTTATTAAGTAAACGTTCTTGAAAAGTTGCGTCCATTTCAACAGGAAATAACTGAATATGTGTTTTAAATTTAATCGGAACGAACAACATCTTAATCCTGTCTAATAAAAATATAAATGTTTCATTTTTTAAGCAATAAATTGTTTATTTTGGTTTATATAAAGCAGGCATCCATAATTTTCCATCTTTCAATAATTCATACATCAATTGGAAACATATTTGAGAAACATTTCCTTTTATATTTTTCTTCGTATATTTCATTAACTCTGATTCAATTTGTGGTTTCTTTAATCCAGTATCACATACAACACCTGAACGCTTTCCTTTTTCATTGTTAAATCCTAATTTAAATTGAAAACGATAAGGACTTTTTGGATCTTTTGGATTTTTATAACGTTGGAATATACCAATTGTATTCACAATCTTCATTTTCATTGGATTTGTGAATTCATAATAAACCCTTTGTTTTTTAATACGTGAAATTTCATTTGTTGTTGCTTCGCGAAAACTATCTTCATCCCAAATAATTACTTCAAATGACGATTCGTTACTAAACAAATTCACATAGCCCACATATGGAGAAGGTGTTTCAATCGGTAATTCTTTCTTTAAAATAAATGCCCCTTGAGCTTCTAAAATACTGAGAGCTTTGGATAACTTGGGAGATAAATTTGCTGTCGGCGTTTGAATGATTTGTTCTGCAAAAGATCTCCAACAATCTGAATCCAAGGCTTGGAACAGTTTTAATGTAGCGATAGGAATAGATTCCTCTTCCAAAGGTTCAAATATTTGCACTAAAGAACAAATAATTGGTTCAATCATTGCCATTTTATCTTCTTCACTCCATTGAAGTCTCTTGGCAGAAGGTAATGTTGTATCTAATGTTCCAACAATAAATTGATTATTATGATATAAGAGAACCATCTTTCCCCATAAAGGATATGGTAATAGGGTAGATTCTAATACTTTTGTTGATAATTCTCGATTTGGATGAATAAATGAAAGGAGTTCTTCATAAGTATAGCTATTTATAGATTGTTCTTTATAGTTCTTTTCAAGAAACTTTCTTAACTTCTGTTGAAGAGTTGGAATAAAGCTTTGATAACTTTCATAACGAAAACTTCGTGTATCTTGTGCCAAATCATTTGTTCCTTTACATTGTATTTCATCTTTAGAAAGATCTCCATATTGATAAGGAAGTTGACGACCTCGAGAAGTTTTTAAAATTACTCTAAATGGAAATAAAGATTTTGGGAAATAATTAATATTTTTCATTAAGCTACAATCCAATGAATTTTCTTGAATGATTTTATCGACTTCTTGAATATGTTGATATTTAATTGAAGCAAGACGATAGGCATGTAGATCAGACGTTTCTTTATGATTATCTGGATAAATCGTTGTATGTAAAAATACGGTTACATTTCGTTGTTCAATCGGTAAAGAAGAGTGTGAACAATTACGAATAGCACGACCAATCGCCTGTTCTTGATTATTTAAATGATACCAAGGATCTAAAATATGCATTTCACGAATATTCTTAAAGGAAAGACCTTCTCCTGCAACCGGTGAAATTACAACCACTTTAATTTTTTCACCGTTTTGATTTTCAGGAGCGTTAATATCATTTAATAAATCATCAATATGAGTAGAACCCATAATTTCTTTATCGGTTTCGCCAGATAAAATACAATATGTTGGTTTAATAATGCCAGCATATTTAACAGGTTGCGTTGCTTTATTTTCCATTTTTAAAAAATCACGCTCTTTATAACGTGAGAATCCTAAGTGTTCTAACATTATAGCAGTTGGAACAACACCTCCCCATACAAACATTGTATAAATTATTACAATCCCTTTGGAAGAGGAAATCAATTTGGCAAGAGTTGCTAATTTACAAGCATGTTCTTGTAAATGTGGAAGGGCTGGATCAAAAATGGATTCGTTTTTTTTAGAATAAACATATTGAATGGGTTCAAGTTCATCTACACGACGCAAGACAGCAGTTAAACCATCTTTTCCTTCTTGATAATCGTATTTATCTTTTCCTAAATGTTTCTTATAAGCACATATTTGTAGTTGACGTAACGTTGCCGTAGATGGTTTTCTTTTTTTTGTTTTATAATATGCAAGGGCTTCTAATTGAACTCTACCTAATGGTGATGTAACCAATCCATCTTTAATAAAATCTAACCAGTTTTGTTCATATTTAGGAATTAATTCGTTTGCTAGGCTAATTGGAGGAATGTTTTTTAAAAATGATACTTCATCTTCTGGTGGACTTAAACGAGTTGCAAATGTAAATGGATTATTTCCTTTAATATATGAGATATAAGTTTGACTGAGTTGTTTACATAAATTAAATAATTTTACATTTGGTTTACCTGTTTTAGTATAAAAATGGGGAAGATTGAATGGATCCAAAATATTTTTACGATGATCGTTTAATAGCAATAACGATAATAACCATAATATTTCTTCAGATTCATTATACATTGGTGTCGCAGATAATAAGACAAGACGATTATTGCTACCTTGTTCTAAAACATCTATTAAAGGTTCCACAATTTTTTTTCTGTGTTCTCCAATAAACTCCAAGTTTCGTAAATTATGAGCTTCATCAATGATGATCACTTTATTTTGAACAAGTTTTGCTAGGGTCCCTTCGGCTTTATACTTTTCAATAATATTTGCAAATTGATCGTAACCAAAGAATTTATATTTAGATTGAACCATTTTATGAAGTCGTTTTAATAAAATATCTTTAGGTAATTGAGATGCATTAGGAATTTGACGATAATAAGCATCTCCCGTACATTGATCTCGTAAATCTTTATCTTGACTAAAAAGATATAATGTACGAAAGATTTCTTGTTCAAAAGAACCTTTTAATGCTTTACGAGAAATGATCCAAATATTTGGTTCATCATACAAACGTTGTTCTTGATTAAATGCTTCTGCAATCGTAATTGCACTACAAGATTTGCCACTACCTAACGCATGATATATAAGTAAGCTACGATAAGGAGAACGTTTTGAAATATATTGACTCACAAAATGTTGATAGTAAGTTTTTTCAAATTTACATAGTTCATTAACATTTTTTTCAAAAGTTTCTTTATCTTTAAAAGCAGTCATATATGGAATTTTATAAATCCCATATTCCTCCATCTTTGCAATCTTTAATGCAAAAGATGGATCTTCCAAGTTAGGATTGACCTCTTTTACCATACTTACACTTACCCTTCAAATAAGAAATTAATCCAATAACTATAATATTACATCTGACAATTAATAATAAAAATTACACAACTTTATGATATAAAGGTCTTTGTATATAGCTATGCATAAGAATGAAAGTTGCTATATTACTTTCAGGACATATGTCTAATTTAAAACAATGTTATGAAAATATATATCAAAATATTATTTTACCGAATCAAGCAGATGTATTTATTCATTCATGGTATGATGAAAACCATTTACAAAGAGATTCTATTGATCGTAACCGTAATTTAATTCTTCAAAAAGATGATCATTTACATGCAATCAAATTATATCAACCTAAAAAATATTTATTTGAGAAACCAAAAGATTTTTCAAAAAATTATACTCATTTACATGTTCCAAATTCTTTGATTTTAGCTAATAAAAATGGCAATAAATTTGAAACAATAGAAGATGCAAAAAAACATATTATCCGTTCTAGTATGAGTATGTTTTATGGTATTTATAAATGTAATGAGTTAAAAGAAATATATGCAGAAGAACAAGGTATCACTTATGATTTTGTGATACGAGTTAGATTTGATGTTCAAGTATCTGGAATAATTGATGTAAATCAATTGAATAAAAATTATATTTATTATATTCCATTGGGTCAAAAAGATGAGCTTGTAAGTGATTGGGTAAATGTCGCAAGTAATTTAATTATGAATATCTATACAAGTACATTTTTAAAGATAGAATATTTAAATACATTTATGTTTTTACCAAAACATCAAAGAAAACCTATCACTATTTCGCCCTCTAATGAATGTATGTGGGGGAATGAACATTTTATTCGAGATGTTTTAGATATGCATCATATTTCATCACGACCTCTAAATCTAAGTGCTCGCCTTGTTTATTAGTTTAAATAATATACTTCCACACGCCATTGCATCTCCTAAAGCACGATGTTGTTGAAAAAACGGTTTGTTTGTGCATTTATAGTACAAGTCTGCCAATTTAGACCATCGTTCATTTGGATTTAAAAAGTCTTTCATAGTACATATTTTAGAAATATTAATAAATGATTCTACTGTTGAAGGTGTATATCGTAACCATTCTGCTAATAACACGTTATAATCAAAATCCATATTATGAGCGACAAGATAATTTGCATCCACTAAATCTGATGTAAACATACTTAATACAAACTCAATTTCAATTCCTTTTTTAATAGCTATTTCTTGAGTAATGCCATGAATACGAGAAACTTCATCTGGAATAATAAAATCTTTTGGTTGGATAATAAAATTTTCTTTTTTTAAACAAGTTCCTTCTTCATCATAGAGCAACCAAGCGATTTCTACAACACGACATTCATCCCAATGTTTTAAATATTTAATGGGTGATGCAATTTCTTTTGAATTTTTAACTTTATGATAAGGAGGTAATCCTGTTGTTTCCGTGTCAAAAACAAGATATTTTTTCATATGTAATTATCTATATTATTTAGAATAGGTTTGTTTAAATCACATCATTTAATCGTACAATCGAGTAGAGTAAGAAATAGGGCTATATACTTCAAGAGAATTCATTCGTGTTTTACAATTATTATAGGCTGAAATAAAGATTGATTCATTCAATATAGGTTTGCGAATATTTTGTATTGTACCAATCCGTTGATTTTGACTGTTTATTTTAGATTGAGATGGATTTGATAAATAATATTGAATATTTTCAGTAATTGCATTTAAGAATAATGTGGATTCAAACAATTCTTTCCAAGTACGATCAGATTGTATTTTAATAGCATTCATATAAGCATCTAAATTTCGTTCAAAAATATGTGGTTCAATTCCCATATTTTGAAGATTTTCACGATAGAGTTGTTTGAATGAAATTGTTATATTTTTCATTTTATTATTCAATGTATCTTTAATGCTACAAGATACAATGATTATATGGAATAGTTTATATTGAAATAATTCATCATCGTCAAAAGGTAATAATAAACGATTTATATCCATAAAAATAGGAATTTGTGAAGGTGTCGTAGGCGTAGGCGTGGGCGTGGGCGTGGGCGTAGGCGTAGGTGTGGGCGTGGGCGTGGGCGTAGGTGTGGGCGTGGGTGTGGGCGTGGGTGTGGGCGTAGGCGTAGGCGTGGGTGTGGGCGTGGGTGTAGTTGCGATGCGGATGGTGGGCGTGGATGGTGTAGATTTTTTACATGTATAGGATATTTTCCATAATTTAAATATATCGGGTGCAGGATCTTTTCCCGCAAGTTTATTATTTACTGTAAAGCTACAACTACTTTTGTCTTTACATTTTGATAAATTAGTAATATCTCTATTTGATATACCTTGTCCTTTACCAGTATCAACATATGATTTAGTACCATATTTTATTAAATCAACATCTATAATTTTTTCACCTGCTGGACATTTTAATACGGCTATTCCATTCTCTTTACCTTGTAAAATACTAGCAAATTGTTCTTGTACTTTTAAATTAGTCATTATTCCTTGTAATAAAACAAGAGCAATAATGCTGCCATAAAATATATACTTTAAAGTATTCATTTAACATATAAAAAGAAGTTTTATTTAGATAAATCATATTGCTGAATTACCTGTTTATGTGCTTGAATAAAAAGTTGTTTACGTTCTACATTATGTTCCCTTATTTTTTTTAAGACGTCTTCTGCTGAAAACCATTCAACTTGACGTACTTCTCTTGCTTGATGTGGATTATTTGGATCAATTATAATGCGTCTAAATGGATTTGATGTAAGCGTTGCAATGTAATAAACATGACGATATTGAATATCATTGGTACCATAAAAAATTTCTTCATATGAAGAATAATTTTCTAAAACATTAAGTTCATTAGGTTTAAAACCAGTTTCTTCGCAAAATTCACGGATCGCACAATCAACATCTTTTTCTTTCAATCGTCGTCTTCCTTTTGGGAATCCCCATTCTGGTTCGGTATATTTTGTTTCAACCGTTTTCAATAGTTTATACATCGTAATAAATTGATTTTGAATATAAAATCCCTTACGTAGTTTAATAAAGCGATCTTTTGCATCTAAAAACTCTTGAGTTTGCTTTGGAATATAAGGTTGATACCATACTTTATTCCATAAATCGTCGAAATAATCTACAAGTAAAAGTTCACGTTCAAATGCCGTCATATTGCTCATTAATCGCTTAATATATTCAATATTATTGAGATCATATTTTCCACGAATAAATTCCATAAAAGATAAACTGTCACGACGTTGAATCATTAAATATTCAATCTTATCTTCATTTATACGATAACAAATAATACCAAAACTCATAATTGGTTGAGGACATGATTTATAGATATGTCCTATTCCACCACAGTTACGACATGTGTGTTGTTGTCTATGTATATAATATGATTCCTTATTTGGAGTCTCTTGATACATCCATATCCTTGAATGTATTAGGGGGTATTATTTTAAGTACTTTCTGTTGTTATAATATAGATGGGTATCTCACCGGATATTTGGGGTCCAAACGCTTGGACCTTTATACATTTAATGGTAATATCTGAACATGAATCTTTTGATATAGGACGTTTAACGTATTATCAACAGTTTTATGAAGTATTAACACATTTACTCCCATGTGAAAAATGTCGCAATCATCTAATAGAAAATTTAAAAAAAAATAAAGATTTGAGTACGATTCGTACGAAAAAAGAATTATTTAAATGGACTGTTGATTTACATAATGCAGTAAATTTGATTTTAAATAAATCTATTTGGGACACTGAGAAAGCTTATACTCATTGGACAGCGGTTGCAAATGGAGAGATCACTGTATTTGGAAAAGAGTGTCCTAAAAATCAATGGAAATATATTGCTTGGACGTGTATGTTAATTATTGTTTTATTAGTATTTATTGGTAAGGTGCCCCGCAAGAAGTAAATGTTTCAACGCTAGCAGCTACATTGTTTGGTTCCGTTTCTTCTGTAAAGGCAACTTCGGGTTCAGGTAATTCAAGTTCATCACCCATTGGAGGAGCAACTGGCATGGTAGGAGTCATCATATCAGATTCTTCCATTTCATCTTCTTTATGTTCTTCGAAATATTCTTCCGCCATTTCTTGGAAGCCTTCACGAGTCATATAGAATTTTTCGATTTCTTGCATTTGTTTGTCTGCAGAGAAAGAGATTACAGTCATGACCACCAATAGAACGCTGTATAGAATAACTACGGCAGAAATGAGCCAAGCATATCCAGAACACCACCAACGTTGATTACGGAAACCAGCACCTGTAACTAGACAAGTGAGTTGGAAGAGCGTCACTAGAATAGCGGGTAGAGATAGAAGGACCAATAGAAGGACAACTATGAGTTTTTGAGATAAAGGGACACGTTCTTTACCGAAAAGAACGGAGAGAGCAACAGCAGCTAGAGAAACTAAAATTGCCATACCTGCATATTTGGATTGAGGAACACCGAAGAACAAGCTTAAAACACCGGCCATGATTATTCTATTCAATGTGAAAGAAAATAGTTTAAGTTTATAATAACAAAAATACATAAAGCCAAGCCAATAAAATTTGAATAAGTAAAAAGACTTTTATATTAATTATGGGGATTCCCTATTATTTTTATGTCATTGCTCGTTCTTATGATGATATCCTTCTTAAAAAATGGCCGAGCCATTTAAGATGCAAACACTTTTTCTTAGATTTTAATGGTTTGATGCATCCCGCCAGTCAAAAATATCTCAAGACATTGGATTTAGAAAAACTTCCAAAAGACATAGAAAAAGGTATTCTATCTTCTATTTGGAATGAACTGCAACATTCTATTTCTATTGTTCAACCAACGGATACCGTTCAAATCTATATTGATGGTGTCGCCCCTATTGCAAAGATGTTTCAACAGCGAAAGCGTCGTTATATCTCTATTTTTCGTAAAAAAATGTTGAATAATTTTGGTCTATGGGATTCGAATGGCATTAGTCCCGGAACAACTTTTATGACTCGACTACATGCGTCGCTAAAAGCACATATTCGTTATAGTAAAGAATCTTATGAATATTATCTAAGCACATCAGATGAAGTAGGTGAAGGCGAACATAAGCTCTTTGAGCGTCTAAAACGATTATATACAGAGTCAAACGATATTAAGATGATTCATGGAATGGATGCTGATTTGATTATGCTATCGCTTCTTTCACATATACCGAATATTTATTTGATGCGTGAAGATCCAAGGACAGATGAACCTCAATATTTAAATATCGATGCATTACGTAAAGGGATTCTAAAAGACTTACGAAACCAATATCAATGGAGAATTACAGAAGCTGTTATAACAGATACTTACTGTAAAGAAGCAAAAGAAGTTATTGAAACGTATATAGTGCTTTGTTTCCTACTAGGAAATGATTTTATTCCACATCCTATTAATATTCATCTTAAAACAGGGGGTCTTGAAAAAATTCTAAATCTTGCGAAAGAACTATGGAATGAAGGTCTAACATTACTTGATCTAGAAAAACATATCATTCATTGGACGTTTATTGCAAAAATTCTAGATGATTTTAGCAAAACAGAAAATGAAGATGTATTTAATGCAGTCACTCAATATTATCAGAAAAAAGCTCATTATGAAACCGAAGAGGAACGTATCGAGCTTTATCCTATTCTACCAGAGTATCGTGATCCACTCGCCACAGAGCTTTTATACAAAACAGATCCTAAGAAATGGCGACTTTATTATTATAAACATTTGTTCCACACTAGTCTCAATGATACTAAAGTTATTGTGTCTTCTTGCGAATTATATCTAAAAGGTATTCTATGGACGTATCATTATTACAAGGGTCTTCCTAAAGACGATCATTGGTATTATCCTTATACTTATCCACCAACGATTCGTGATCTAGCAAACTTTACTCATAGTCATGTACAAACTTTTGAACAACTTCAGAAGTCTTGGCTAGAACAAACTATACCAAGATACTTTACTCATCCAATGGTTCAACTTCTTTCGATTCTTCCAAAAGAATCTTGTGAATGCCTCCCACCAAAATATAAAGAATATATGCTTCAAATGCCAGAGATTCAATATCATTATCCATCAACTTATCGTCTTCAAACATTTATGAAAACACAGCTATGGGAATGTACACCGGTACTTCCACCTATGGATATTTCTATGATGGAACGAGTTATTAAAATATAAATTCAACTACCAAGGTCTTACTTCAGATCCATAAGATTCATCTTGAAATACCAATCCTCTGTTACGTTTAGTCCATCCTTTTGGCATATTAATTTGTTCGGTTGGGAAAAAACGATAACCATTCCATACATACCATATAAAAGGAAAATCGATTGCATGAGTCTTACTGAAATGCATTTTAAACTTCATCATATCAATAATCATACAATCAATTGTATAAACACCATCTGTTTTGTTAAGACACATTTCATATAATTTTTTCGCACCATTGTAAGTAACAATCATTGCATGTGTACAAAATACAGGGCCGCAATCAATATGATAGCTACTTTCAAATTCAAATTGTGCTCCAAGGTAGAGAACATCAAAATCTTTGGGTGTTAATTCAAAATATTTGGGAGCAAGTATATTCCATTGAGAATGAAACAATACATCGTCTTCTAATACAGTGACCCATGGAATACGTTCATCAATTATTTTCTTCCAAATCTTCATATGGGATAAGAAACAGCCTTGTTTACCTGGATATTGAACAAACTCTTGGTCCCATTCTGCAAATGAAGGATTTTGATAGAGATTCCAATTTTGTTCAAGAAATATTGGATTTTTACCATCGACTGCTGAGATACGATGAACGTTTGTAAATCCAGCATTTTTTATTTTTTCTTGTGCAGTTTCCCATCGTTCAGGATTACGATTAAGATTTATTACATAACAAGGTCCTTTAAGAATATCTTCCCATACCTGGGGTGTCACCATGGGTTCAAAAGGTATATAATGATAGTCTTTTTCGATATTATAGCGCATTTTATAAATATAGTTTATTTATGTTTATATAGAGTATAAGTATAATGACAGAAGCATCTACAAGATTATCTGCACGACCAAGTCGTATAGATATAACTGATCGTGATTGTATTTATTGGCAAGAAAATCCTACAATAAATCCAAGACCTAATGCAACTGGATTAAATCAACCAATTACACCAACCAGTCAACCATATAAAACATATCAAAAAAATTGTTTTGAACTTTTTATTAAAAATATATTTAATGGTATTAATCCATTAGAACAATTAGAAAAAAATATTAAAGATAATACATTTTTAAACAAAGATGAATTTAATAGTGAATTAAATTCTATTAAAACAAAAATAGAATTTGCATTAAATAATTCTGTAATACCTATTAATGAGGCTGTAAAAATAGCCTATTTAAAATATATCACTGATATAAAAAATAAATTAGAAAAAATTATTGATAGAAATTTTACAATTAGAACACGAGCAACACGTCAACCAACACTTCAAATAACCCCAACAACATCTCCATCAACACTAGCGACAACGGGATTTGAAACATCTTTTACATCAAATAAATGGATAATACCAAAAAATACATCTATCGATTTAACACCTTATATGAGTGAAATACAATTAAAAACACCATATCCAAAATATAAATTACAATCTGTTAGAGATACACGAGGATATTCTATTATAAATGATCTATTGATTTATGTATATAAATATATTATAAAGGATGAAAATCATTATGAACCTAATTATAATAATAAAACTTTTATATCGAATTTAACAATATTTATGTATTTATTAATATCAATAGATGTAAATTTAATTCGTTATGAATATTATCATAAAAGTTATAAAACAAGTATTCATTATGTTTTAAAAAAATGGAAGCATATTTATGGTGATAATTTTGATTATATTTCATCTTTTAAAAATGCATTATTATTATTTCTAGATTTTAAATTATCAAAAGCTATAAATAAAATAAATCCCAGAGCAGATACACGAATATTACCTTTAACAGAAAATGAATGGCAATCATATATTTCAATGATAAAACTACAAATGATATATGATTTGGAATTAGAGGATACATTTGATAGAACTGAAAATCATACAAAGTTAATACAAAATTTGAATTCAACTATAGATACCACATTGAGGCGCCCGGAGGCGCAAACTATACTTGAAGTATATGAATATACACTAAGATTTATATTAACAAATGTTGATTATAATGAAATTAAAGAAATTAAACCAAGACAATTAATATATTCAAGATTTAATAAACGTCCGTCTTTACAAAAATCAAATGAAGTTATTACAGAAATAGATAATATAAATCTTACGACAGAAGATATTCTTGATAAATGCAAACTATTATTATCAAACGTTCATACGTATTATAAATCTTATCAAGAAAAAATGCAACAAAAATGTTCGGAATTATCAGAAAAATGCATTAATTTAAATAAGACTCGTAAATTACTGATATCTAAATATCCAATTCGTGTACCAATAGATACTTCAGATAAATCAGTTGAAGATATAAATATTAAAGGAATAAATCGTGAGATAGCTTTGGCTACATTATTTAAAAAATGGAATGAATATAAAGAACCATTAGATAAACAAGAATTTTGGTTACGTTACTTTAATGTATCTTTTAAAGGGGAAGAAGGTGTATTTATAGGTCCAGGAAGAGAATTAATTCAAGTATGTTTAGAAAAAATTCAATATGATTTAGGAGATGTATTTATTCCTATAGATGATTCCTCACGTCGTATAATTATAAATTCAAAATTTACTCCTTCTAATAAATTTTTAGAAAATTCAAAAATAAAAGAATGGAATTTAGAAGCAAAAAAGTCAATATTACAATTTTTAGGTGGATTATTCACAAGAGCTTTATTATTAAACATTGAAATACCATTTTCATTTAGTTATTATACAATTTCATACTTATATTATAAAAACAATATTCAAGAAGATACATTTGGATTTTATTTCTTATTAGATATGCCAAATGCGTCTAAGGATTATTTTAAATTAATGGAAATAGAACCAGAAACGGTTGAATATGTAGGATTAGAATTTAATGATACTTATCCATTAATTGAAAAGAATGAAACGATTACAAATAAAAATTTACCACAATTTATTAATACAATTGGTAAATATATTTTATTAAATCCGGCTGAACCAGAATATCAAGAGCTTTTAGAAGCTTTTTCAAAAGGATTTATACTTAAACGTGAATTTTTAATAGAGAATGGTATTACTATTCGTTATTTAGATAAATTATTAAATGAATCTGGTGGTTCTATTAATGAGAGAAATTTAGATAAATTAATAAACAATAAATTAAATATAGAGACTTCTTCAGTATTAGAAAACTCTACTGAAGAACAAGAAACAAAACGATTAAGATTAATTGAACATCAATTACAAATTGGAAAATGGTTTGTTGATATATTAAATACAGATGGTAGTGATTTTCCATATGAAAAAGTAGGTATTGAAAAACCATCTACTTTAGAAAAACAAACTGAGTTTATGCTTAAAGATTTTTTACCAAAATTATTTTATTTCTGGACCTCTAGTTATAATATAAATATTTTAGAAAAACATATTCTAAAACTATATGAGAGTGATATTTTAAATAAACTACCTACAGCACATACATGTGTTAAAACAATAGATATACCATCTTCTTATAATTCGTATGAAGAACTTTTTGAAAAATTAGCAATAGCTGTTTATAATACACAAGGGTTTGCCTTTGCAGGTGGTATGAAAAATATTATAGATAAGTGTATAAAGAAGGCTTTAAAAACGAATATTTTAAATAACGACTATAATAAATCTTTACGTATGAGTTTAATAACAATTATTAAGTGTCATAAACTATTTACGAAAGAACAAAAAAAGAATCTCATTAAATATATTGAGAATGAAGCGATTGATTTTAAAAATGCTACGAAAAGTAAAATATCTCAATGGAGCAAACAATTATGTAAACAAGTAAAGAAATAAAATGTTTAGATATAAAATAGATCTTTATTTTTGTTTGTTAATAATTCTAAAAATGATTTAAAAATAAGACTATATGTATATTTGTAAGACTCTATATCTTACAAATATGGTGTCTCCTTAGTATAGTGGTTAGTACAAACGGCTGTTAACCGTTAGGTCATCGGTTCGAATCCGATAGGGGACGTCTTATTTTTGAAAGATTTCTAATAAAGATTCTTTATATTTAATAACATTGTTCGTTTTGCTTTTGTTGTTGTTAGATATTTTTGTTTACCGCCTTTTGACATTTGAAATATTACTCTGAAAGGCGAGCGGTAAAAAGTAATCTTCAATATAATTATAATTTCACCATACCAATAAATTTTTTATCATGATTTATAGTTTATTTTATACATTTTTTTGTAATTTGGAGCGGCACCTGTATGTTGGGTTGCCTTTCGTCAAAATGTATAAGAATATTGTATTCACATCGCAAGAGTTGCCCTATCCGTATGAGGAAGAGCTCAGAAGGCGCCAAGCCACAATTAAACGTAAAATGAAGGTCGCCGACGATTACATGCGTCAACATGTTGGCCGACGACGTGGGACACGGTGGACGTTTGGTGTGGGTGGCACGCTTGCAGACGCCAATTAGGCGGGTTGCGCACACTTCACCACTCAAACGTATACCTTCTTTTTGTCGACACCCACGACAATGTACTTGCCACCACGTTTGCCAATGCGGACCTTGTAGTACTTGCCGTTGTGGCGATGACGAGCGCCACCTGCAGCAACGGGGACAGTGACGGCAGGCTTGTTCTCATCCTCCTGGGCAACGCCCTCGACAGCCTCGACAGCCTCCTCGGCAACGTCCTCAACAGCCTCCTCTGCAACAACAGGGACCCGCGCCATCCCCGGAATGTTTGCTAGGCCTTTCCGGGCCATCCATCCCATCCGAGAGCCCGGTCCTGTGCCTTTACCATTACGAGAAGAAGACGCTGGATTTTGACGACGAAGCATCTTTTAATAATACACTAAGAAAAAAATTACATAACTTGTGTTGTCCCATTTGACCACTTTTACATCCATAACATGTAAAGTAGGCGCAGATCGCAAAATGGTACGCACCATCACCGTCGAGCCCTACATGCCCTTCGAGGACTATAATTATGTTTAAATCTATTTAAAAATAACTTTACTTATTAATTTGGGCAAAAGACCCTTTAGCCACCCATAACTCAGTTGGAAGAGTAGCGGACTGTAATAGTATGCCTAAAGTAATCCGTTTGTCCCTGGTTCGATCCCAGGTGGGTGGACATCCTTTATTTTTATTTATCTTTTCTTTATACCTCTACGATGTGAGTTCCTTCTGGATAAATATCATTTTCTATTTCCATATTAATCCATTTAGAAGGCATATAAATTAGTTTTTCTGCATTTGAATTTAACCAACCCGCCCACCATCCAAAGGTTGAATTGCTACAAATTCCACCTTTTCTACATCGTTGCATCAAATAAAAACATGCTATTTCATCTTGTTCATTGAGTGTAATAAAGTTAAAATGATATTGGTGTAATTGTTCAATTAAATCAGGATAAATATGCCCAATTTTATTAGGTTCATTGGAAAATAGAACTATATTTGATTGAGGGTCCTTTTCTCCAATCTCTTTTAAACATGTTTCATAATATTTGTTCAATCGAATAAAGTGCTTTTGATTGGTTAAATAATCTCCTAACCGAACATGTAAGAAATAACTTTTTTTAATAAACGATAATATTCTTAGATAAGTTTGTTCAAGATAGAATGTAATATATTCTGGTTCTTTTAAAAGCTCCAAGATATCCATACGATAATCTTTAAAATATTTTTCATTTTGAAAAAAACCATAAGATATAACTATCGACTTATTTTTAAAATCGGGTAGTTCTTTATCAACATCTAAATAAGTAAGAAATTTATCATGAGGTTCTTTATATTCTATTTCATATGATATTGGATCCATATGATACCAAGGTGTTTGCATAAAACGCTTTACTAACCAATCATATGTTTGATAACTATGATGACTTTGTATTTGCCAATTTTCAAAACGAAACATTGTTTCATATTTACGAGCGATTGCATATACAAAAATCATTTGAAAAATGCGATTACATACACCTGTTGGACCAATAATAACACCTATCATTCTATAAAGTTTAATGATTTTATGTTTATATAATAAGATGGATGATAAATGGCTTCAAGAGGAAGAAATTTATCTAAAAGATCTATCTAAATTATGTCAAGAACTTTCATGTAAATTTAAACGCTATCATGATATTTATAGAGAACGACAAGCAAAGTTTAAAATTCCAGCCATTGTTATTTCTTCTATAACTGGGATTATTTCATTTGGTACATCTAATTTTCCACCACAATATAGTAATTATGTATCGATTGGGGTAGGAATTTCATCCTTATTTATTGCATTACTTAATTCAATTGAATCTTATATGAAAATTGGGGAAAATATGTCGGGATCTATTCAAGCTTCTATGAGTTTTCAAAAATTAAAAGAATCAATTGATATTGAACTTGCTTTACCTGAAGAAGATCGTACTTCAAAGGGTATTATATTCTTACGTGAATGTTATTCTAAATACGATAAGATATGGGATCTTGCCCCTAGCATTCTTAAAAATGTACGTTTTATCCGTCCAAGTTATGAACCAAAAGCTCAAATCAGTGTAACTTTAAAACAAGACAATAATACATCCGATATTGAACAAACAGAAATGACCATTAGTGAAACATTAGAAGAAGATCGTGTGGATTCTCCAAAAAATAAAAAAGCGAAAACTATTTTTTTCGCTTAAATCTATTTTGGTAGTAAAGTTAATATCTCACGATATAATTGATACGCTTGTTGAATTGTCAATCGTTTTTCTACTTCAGGTTCAATTAATCCTAATACCCATGCTTCGTATTTTTGTCGACATTCTATTGAAATACCCGATAAATCAACCATATGATGAATCATAACACATGTCATTCCAAGCGCATATATATCAATACGATCAATGTATTGTGTCATATCTTGGATCCATTCTTTTGGATTTTGTTGATATTTATATAAAATTATATTTAATTTTTTTATAATAACTTCTTTTACTGAAATACCCATAGGTTGGTTTTGAAGTAAATAATATTCATAATTTTGTTGGATATTTGGTCCAAAATAAGATAAGTATTCATCCCAGAATTGAATCATTTCATTTGGATCACATACGGAATGACATTTATTCATATAGTAATATGTTGCAAATAGATACTCCGGTGGATATGTAAAATAAGGATAACTAATACGTTCATTTTTATAATAGTTATAAATTTCATTAAATGGAAGGGTTAATCCAAAATCACTAATTTTAGCAACACCATTATGGATAAGAATATTTTCTGGCTTAATATCTTGATGAACATGCTGATTTTTTATCATGACATAAATACCTAATAAAATATTATTTAAAATACGAATCCAATATTCAATCGGAAATTTTTGATTATATTGAATCGAATATTTAACAATTACATTAATTAAATTATCTCCTGCATATGGCATTGAAATTTGTGGAAAACGATCAACGTTTGTAGGTATATTTTTACATTTTTGAAAGGCTTTGTTTTGCTCTACCGTTTGTTTTTTACTCATACAACTTTCAATTGGCACAATCAAATATTTACCTCTCGGGTCCCATTTCGCAATTTTTCGTGCAATATTTTGTTCCATTTTAAAATAGCGATCGTATTTGGTAAATACTTTGCTTACCATAGGTTCAGCTGATGGAGGACGATATCTTTCTTGATTATAATCACATGCTACTCTTGGAGATAAAACACATCCAAAAGATCCTTCACCTAAAACTCGATCTTTTTTTTCATTCATACTTATTTTGTTAAGAGAAATTTAATCCATTTTGTAAAAAAATCCTTTCCAGATGCCATATGTTTTTCAGGATGAAATTGAATTCCAATCCATTTCTTATTTGGTTGATAACCTATCCATATTTGTGAATCCTTTTGTAACACTGGAATCCACGAAGTAGGTAATTTAATTATAAAATCATGATGACTGAATTCATACTTTCTTTTAGCTATATTAAATGGCTCAAAAATCTGTAAAACTTTTCTAAATTCATGGAGTTCTCTATCCTCATAAGAATCAATCTTTCCTTTTAAAGTATGAACCATCCATTGATATCCAAAGCATATACCTAATATAGGAATATCCAAATCCAATATTTTTTTAAGTGACTGTAAAGGTGTTTCTAAAATACGATGATTTGATCCTGATAAAATAATTCCATTGATATTAAGAGATTGTATTTTATTTATTATATTTCGTGTTGTATAAGGTAAAACGGTTATTAGAATTTTTTTATCAATAGTTTTAAATATTTGAATCAATTGAGATATAGTTGAATAATTAAGATCTGTATAAAAATCAATGATACATAAATGGAAAGACATAAGTTATCTATATGAATATGAGTTTATTTAATTAAAACGATTTCTTATTCACATAATAGATGGGATGCCTTTTTTAGGTTTAATCATATCGAGTTGTGCTTTTTTAATACCAACTGTTTTAGCATATCGTAAAAAGAAATATATCATGGCAAGAACATGTGGAATTTTAACTTTAACAAGCGTTTTATATCATGGAACACAACATTTGTTTTTTAAGACAATCGATATTTTTTATGCACATGGGGTGGCAGTTGTGTATACTTGGACGAGTATTAAAAAGTACGTTAAATATCGCCGCTTATACGATATTTTCATTTTATCAGGTGTTGGTACTAGTATCTATATATTTTATGATAAAAGTTGCAATAAAGATGAACCTTATCAAGACCATTGGCATATGGTCATGCATTTTATCAGTCAAGGAGCATGGATCCTTCATGCATTAGATTCTAAAATCTAAACCATTTAGTAAGGAATGGAAGCAATCACTCAATTGTATCCAAAAGATTTGGAATTGTCTATAGAATCACTTTCTTTAGATCAATCTCTTAAAAAACAGTTAGTAGAAGAATTTATTGATAAACCTTTTATAACAAATGAATTAAATAAGTTATTACAAATATCTACTTATCATCAAATTCATCAACAAGGTATAATATTTAACTATATTCCTGTACACTATTTATCAGTATCTTTAGTCAAAAAAGTCGTTCGTCGTATTATTACATTAAAGCGTATTTATAGATTAACTGAACCGATTTCAATTTGGTTAATACCTTTGTCCTTAAAACGATGCTTTCCTCAAAAAGGAGAACGTGTGTCAGCAAAACATATTAATGGAGGTTACACATATCTTCATAATAATACGATATATATATATCGTTATGAAGAATTTCCAAAAGTCATACTCCATGAAGTGCTTCATCATACTAGATTACAAACAGAATGGACCTCTAAACAATGGATGCGTCTATATGACTTTTTAGGAATTGATGAAACAAATTGTCCAACAAATTGTCAAACCATTTTACAGCCAAGTGAAGCCATTATTGAAGTATGGGCGATTTATTATCAATGTATATTTTTAGCTTATGAAAAACAAACACCTTTCCAAACTTTTTATCAACAAGAATTGGAGTGGAGTCTTTATCAAACTCGGCGATTGCTTAAGTATCATCAAACCTATTTTTCAAAAGGATGGAAAGAAGATACTCATGCATATAGCTATATTGTATTAAAAACATGTTTGTGGTATTATTGGGATACTTTTTCAAAAATAAAATTGCCTTACAATGATCGTAAATTAACAGATTTTTTTATCCAATATCTATTTCAATCTAATTTTCAAAAAGCGATTCAAGATAGTAAAACATATCGTTCAAAATCATTTTGTATGACTTGGTTGGGTAAATATTGAATGAAATTAATGTTTGTTTTGTTTAAGGATGGAAATTTGTAAATCCTTTGATTGTATCAAAAATGCAGATTTATCAAATATTACAAAGCGAACATATTTAGAACGTCTTCGGTATATAATTCAAGATACAAAAACAGACTTATATACAATTTTAACCAATCCAAGAAAATATCTTGAGTGGATAAAAAATCATTCATCGTCCTTACAAACACAAAAAAGTTATATCAGTGCGATTTTAGCTGTCTTTAAACATACTCCTGATATGAAGAAAACAGAACAAAAGTATTATTACGAATGGTATCAAGGATTTAAAGAGATTCATACACAAATCGATCAAAAATATAAACTTAATCAACCTACTGAAAAGCAACAACAAGCGTATGTTCATTATATTGATATCATTCGTAAAAGAGATGAATTAGAAAAAGGCTCACGTGAGCGTTTACTTTTAGCAATGTATACCTATTTACCTCCTTTACGAAGTGATTTTAATCGAATTTATATCTATGATAAGAAACCTTCTTCTTATGATCATAAAAATTATATTCGCTTATTTGATACAACGCCTAAATTGATTTTAAATGAATATAAAACAGTTACAAAGAATGATTCTTTTGATAAAGACCTTCCTCCTGAATTAGTAGATGAAATCAAAGAAAATTTAAAAAAAGAACCTCGTGAATGGTTGTTTATGGATCGTGAAAAGAAGCCTTATAAAGAAAATTCTTACAATCGTTGGGTCAATCGTACATTACAAAAATTATTTCATAAACCGTTAACTATATCATTAATACGTCATTCTTATATTAATAGTCTTGATTTTAATAAAATGACCATTGTAGAAAAAGAAATGATTGCAAAAGATATGGCACATACTGTAAATACTCAGGACCGATATCGTCTTATTTTCAATTAAATTATATTTTTAAAATTATCATTAAAATTTTTAATTTTTAGAAAATCATTTGTAGTTGTCGTTGGAATAAGATCCGGATTTGTAAAGAATGCATAAATGCGATTGTTTTGTGAAATAAGTTTTTGGGATTGATTTATAATTTTAGAAGGATTTTTGCGTATTAAAGTAAGAAAATTTTTTAATATTTTTATGCGATTAGTTTCAATTTTATTAAGAACATTACGATTTAATTGTATACGGTTTGTAGCATAAATATTTTTAACAATAAATGGACGTATATCATAGGGACGATATTGAATAGAATCATTTGAATAACATTTCCATATATTATTAGCTGTATTACCAATAATACGAAAATTAGCAATTTGTGTATTATCCACTATTTGTACATCCTCCACTTTACGATAGAGTACATAAACATTCTTCGGCGTTGATGAGGTACCTATTGGTGTATATACACGAATACGTAAAATATTTTGTGTATTTAATAAATCCATTTGTATTGGATTATGAATTTTTAGAGGATTATTAACTGCCTTACTATTATCAATTAGAGGTTTCTTTTTATTTTGAAGATCTGATAAGAGTGGAATTGGACATTCGTTTTCTTTTTTACATTTTACATTAAATATTGAGTAACATTCATCATAATTCTTACATGCAAAATAACTTGCAACCATTGTATTATTTATTTCTACAACAATCGTAGATTCAACTGGATAATCTAATATATTTGTTGAACTAAATACTAATTTAAATTCATATTTACCAGGTGTAGTGATATTAAGAATACCATTATAATCAATATAAGTAGATTCTGTTGTAGATGTTGTGATTGGGATTGTTAAACCATTTTTATCTGCTAATGTAATTCTCATATTTTCTAAATAAATTGGTAAATCTTCATCAAATATAAAATCAGATAGACTATGAATACGATAATTATCATATTTTGATGGAATTAAATATTTTTTAGTAATAAGACCATTTTTTAATATTTCAGTTGTATCATATAGTGAATCTTCTATATTTTGTATATAAGTTTCAAGTTGATTATTTTGTTCTTGAAAAATATTTCGTAATTTTTCAATGGAATAAGTTTTTATAGTACTGTAAGGTAATATATTAACAAGTTTTCTAGATGGATCTGTAAGTTTCCAATCAGAATCAATCATTTCAGTTGGAAGATATATTCCAAATGGATAATCACGAACATTTAATAATGTATTATCATATCCTATAAAGGTAGATAAATTCCACGTTGTTTGTACGGAAGTTTTTAAATTAAAAGGTAATTGAGAAGGTACCATTAAGCGATTACAATAATCAATATAGAATCTATATATATAAGTATCTATAGATGTTTTTGGACGCAATTGAAGTCCTTTACCAGATAAAACTACATAATCAAACCATAATTTTTCAATAATGTTTAAATCAGGAGTATTGTAATCACCCATATACAATAATTGATTACCATTTACTGGACTGGGACGTATCGTACTAATTGAAGTAATATTTTGTAAATTCGAAGTAAAACCAATTTCAATACCATATCTCGATGTAATTTTTGTCAAATTTAATAAAGAAGGAACATTTTTAACAGCAGCATTTTTACAGGAAGCATCTGGATCTAATTCCCAATTTTTAAAATATATTCGAGCATATTCTGGTTCTGCTTTACTATAAGGTGTAACACCTGTTATATTTTTTGGATTTTGATAGAATGGATTTTTATCGGCGGCGGCAATATTATGTTCTCCAAATTGTGAAATATATTTATTGTATGTATTTGCAACATCTATTGGATTATATAAAGCAGTCGGTGTATTTATTGGAATAACTTCTTGATAACAAAACGCCCAATCTTTTAAAGAGCCGCGTTTTGTTATGGTTTCATAAGGAATTTTTTCAGGTTGATCTGGATCTTCAAGCCATCCTGGAAACTCTTGTTTACATACACCTTTAAAGTTATTATTTTCTTTTAACTTACGACGTTCAATTGCAATTGTTCTTAATAATTCATATTTTTGTTTTTCATTTGTATAATTTGTTGCCGTTGATAATGTATTTGATAATAAGGTTGCTTGATCCATAAAAATAGTTTGAAAATCTGTATCAGGTAAAGCATAGTAACCTTGATCACAACCTTCTTTATCGGTTGTAAAATACATTACACAAGGTCGTGATGGAAGTCCAAAATCTTCCATTGATGGATACTTTTGTAAGAGTATCCATGATAGAAGTAATATTAAGAAAACCACAAAACTATAAATATAAATCATATCTTTTACCTCCCATTGTTGTATCCATGTGATTATAACTAAATAAATAAAGGAAGTACCTATCAATGCACGATTTTGCTGTTGAATCCCTATCATTAAACATAATAAGATGAGAGACAATAGAACTATATGAAACATCTTACTTATTAAATCTCTACCTATTAAACAGATTATATTAACCTAACTTAAGATGCCCATTGAAGACGTCGACTATTTAAAAAAGAATAGTGAAAAACAAAATTATATCTTTTTGGTCAATAGTAAAGATCGTGATAAAGAAACTTTTCAAACCCCTTCTGAATATGTTGTAGATTTTACAAATCCTTTTACAAATGTTATAGGATTAAATGTTATAGATGCAGCTATTCCACGTACAATGTATAATATAGATTATTACAATAATACATTTTATTACTTTATTCATAGTTCAAATTATGATATGAATCAAATTTCAGAATCAATGTTTCAAAAAACAACATTGGATCCAGGAGATTATACCATTCAAACTCTTGTAGATACACTTAATAAAACTTTATATATGCCTTTAAATTCCAATCTAAGTTCATGCAATGTGTATATTACTGCATCTACTCTCAGTAATCCACCAGATGTTAAAAATCGTATTCAATTTGATTGTCCTTATCCATTTATGTTTGATATGAAACGTTCCACTATTGCCGAAAATTTAGGATTTGATCTTTATATTCAAACAGCTGAAAATCTTAAAAGTGATTTAATAAAAGATTATCAACCTTTTTTTATTAATACATATCCAACAATTACGGATTCCAATGTTATACAAGTTTATAATGAAACACGTAAAAAGAAAACAAAAGATGAAATTATTGCAGGATTACCATTATCATATACAATTGCTCAAACATTAACAGAACGTATATATCCATTTGGTACAAATCTACAATTATATCATAGTGTAGATTTACCTTTTTCTCAAGCTAAAGGAACTAGTTATACTATATTTGAAGGCCCCCGAGGAGTTATTAATCAAATTCCTTTAACTTCCAAAGTTGCTCAACAATTTTATGTATCAAGTGAAACAACCTTAACACAATTATTTGTTGCTTTTTATACAAATGTTATTTCAACCAATCGTTATGGTGAATTTGAACTACGTACAGATAATAACAATACTCCTGATTCTTTACTTGCAGTAAGTAATTCAAATATAGCTATAAGTTATGTGGATGGAACTCTTTCTGATTCATCTAATTTAACATCCCGTCTATATGCCAATAGTAATTATTGGATTGTATTTAAGGAAAATCCAAATATTAGTGTATATTATAATGATGTTTTAACTGAAAAGACTACGTTCTTGGTATATAATGGTTCCTCATGGGTTCCAGCACGGGATGATTTAACAAATAAAATTTATTATCAACTCTCTATGCAAATTAATGTGACGGATGACTATCATCGTATCAAATCTCCTGGTATTTATTCATTAATTGGAGAACCTTATATTATTATTCGTTGTAAAGAAATTGAAGAAAATAGTTTCCGTTCTTTATCTTATATGAAGCATCAATTAGGTATTGCAAAAATAAAATTAGGTATTGTTGGTTACCGTGAAGAACGATTGGATTTTGCAAACATTCCTTTACGTGAGTTTCATCCCATTGGACGACTATCACGTTTGACATTGCGTTTTGAAACAGCTTCTGGACAATTGTATGATTTTAAAGGAGTCAATCATAATATAACTTTTAGTATTCAGTATTATGAACCAAAAATAAAAGCAGATTTTCAAAAATCTATTATTAATTCAAATTATAACGGTAACTTTATAGATTATATGTATAAACAAGAAGAACAAGAGGAAGAAAGTGATGATCAAGATATTGATTATAACCGTGATACATTAGAAAGTTATCGACGTGCTGAATCAAGAAATTTACCTTGGCAATTTGCTCAACGCAATATTCAGCAATATTATGATTTAAATGTCGATGAAGATCAGCTTGAAGAAGAGGAGGATGAAGAAGAATCTTGATGAAAACTTTGAATGAACTCTCTAAACTTCTTACGTGGAGGAATGTATCGCTTACACAATGTATGAAACGGAATCTTTTCACGAACTGCTATTTCATAAAGCAATCTTTTATTTTGCTGTACTATACTATTATATATCATTTCAAATATTTTTTCTGGAATTTTCATAATCATTATAGAAATAATAAAAAGAATCTCAATTTTTATAAAGTTAAAAAGTTGCAAAATCACGTTCGCATGAAAAACCTTCTACAACATCTTTAGTCTTCGTAGAAACATTATCTTGCATTTGATTTAAAAAACGTTCTACTAAACTTTCTGTTACTATACCCGCTTTCACTAATTTTTCTAAATCTTCGTTGGATACTTGATCTTTTGAAATGGCTTCAAATAATTCTGTTTCTTTTTTGGTAAGAGGATGTTTTTCATTAGGTCTTTCTTTGGTTAACATTTCTCTCACAATCTTAGAACTCTTTAGTTCTTGAGCTTTAGGTTCGTTGTCTTCTTCTTTGTCTTCTTCTTCCTCTGGTTCTGTATCAAAGGGTTCTTCGGTAGTTTCTTTATTTTTAGAATCTGTATTCATTTTATCATTTTTTAATTTTTTTTGAAATAATTTAACTGCTTCTTCTGGTTTAATTTTTTTAATTGTTTCAATATCTTCTTCGGTCATTTCTTTTGCTTCAAATCCTTCATAAATAGAACTACAACCGAAGAAGAGATTTAACATGAGTATAACAAATAAAATGAAAATAATTACTAGTAAAACATTATTGGATAGAGCCAAAGCCATTGGGATATCAATCTTATTTTGTAAAAATATTTTTATTTTTTAGATTCCGTTTAAAACGTTCTCGGCGAAGAGTAATAATACCTTGTTGTTTTCCATAACATTCTAAAGAAAATTTATTAAATAGTTTCTTACGACTTAATAAATTTTTAAATAAAGCTGCTGTTAGGAATTGAATGATACATAATAAGTCTGTTGATTGTCCGGCTAGATACATGGCATAGAACATTGTCAAGATGGAATGAATACTTAAAATAGAGTTGTTTTGTAATTGAAGAACAGAGAGACATGATTTTGTTTCAAATACATATAAACATTTTTCTTTTTCATATGCGAATACACTATAAGCAGGTAAAAATAGATCTCCTTTATAACGTTCAATAACATGAAGATTTTTAAATTGATCATGTATTTCTTTTTCAATGATTTTTAATGGACCCTCATAAAATGCATATTGAATGGGTTTTACATTCGGTTCCACGGTTTGATGAAGTTTTAAATAAATAGGATCTTCCTTTAAATATTCATATATAACATCCCATCCAAAGGAAGGCATCTTTCGTTCTTGTATAAAAGTAAGTAGATTATCATAAATCGTATTTGGTATTGACAAATAATAATTATTTAAATTAAATTTACAGGGATAATTTAGTGGATAATATTCATAGAATTTTAACATACGTTCATATACCTTTGGCCAACGATGCGCATCATAGGGTTGAGATGAAATTGTATGAATCGTATACTTTAAAAATTCAATATTTACGCTAGGAATATTGAACGAAGTTGATACTGCATTTTTCTTTAAAATTTTAAAATCTTTTTTAGATACCTGAGTGATATCCAAAAGTTGTAATCCTTGACTATATACTTTGAATGTATTTTTATGAAGTGCTTCAGATGCTGTAATTAAATCAATATGATGTTGTTTTTTAAAATATATGATTAAGGCTTTAATAATACCTTTTGCGTCATAGGTAAAGAGGTCAATATCTGGGAGTTCATATTCCTTATAGAATTTGGCTTTTTTTGGTAAAAGATCATTAATCGCACTACCACCGTATAATAAGATATCATATTTCTTTAAAAAATTAACACATATATCATATAAGTATTTATATTTATTATAATTATACTTTTCAATTTCTTGATTTTTCTTTTCTGCAATTATTGCAATGCGTTGAAGTTGTTTTTCTAAATTTCCCTGAAATTTTTTATATAAAAGACGATCCATCTCTCTTAATAATAAAAAATATATTCCTTGAATAGAACAAGCCTATGTTTGAAGGAACTGATTTAAATTCTGCCTATGGCATGATGGAAACCCAAAACTATAATATGGTTGCAACTCAACCAACCACACCTCAATTCCCAGCGCCTCCTGAAATGACGCAACAAGGAAAACCTGTTCGTCAAATGGTTTCTGTTCAACAACCAGGAGAAGTACCTTATCAACCTCCTCCCGTAATGTTTGCGAAAGAACCAGACCTAAAAACAATTTCTTCTAATAGTTTTTGGGATCGCATTTCTGAAAAACGCTTTGAAGTATTAAAAGTATTTATGCTTTCATTAATCATTGTATTGGCTATTTCAATGGACCATGTATGCGTACATTATCTAACCAATTATATTTCAAACTCACTTCTCACCTATACACAAGAACTATTAGTACGTATGAGTTATCCCATTGCTGTTTTACTTGTAATTTGGTTCTTAAAATCAATGTAAATGCAATTAGAGTTCTTCTTTACAGGATTTTTCTTTTTATACGATAAGGGAATAGATGTCAACCATTTCACCTCCACAAGAGGATAATTTTATTGGAAGGTTTTTAAATAATCTTCAAGATAAACTACAATTTATATTTAATGATATTCAAACCGATTATCAAACAATCCCTGAAGGCTCAGGAAAATCCTTTTTAAAAAAAGGACAATTGGCACTTATATTTTTATATATAGTTGTCACTATTTTGTTAATCGTTTATGCCATATTCTATCGTATAGACAAAGCAAAATTATCTCGTATTGAATTACCATACAATATAGAAACTATTTCTTATCAGGCACTTGACTTTACACATCCAAAATATAAAGGTAAATATCAATATTTTCCAATTCTCCTATTTGTATCCATTATATTAGTATTAACTATAAGTGTATTTATTTTATCTATAATTAAATTTACAAATTTTAAAGTGAAAGCATTCTACTTTATGATGGCAATTATATTACTAATCCCTGTAATTATATATATTATTCTCTATGCAAATATTTCAAAATATTTAAAACCACGAAATGAAGCGAAAGAAAAAATCAATGATATTTTCTATAAATATATGATTGATGATCTTAACGCAAAGAATATACTCTCAATAATCCCAGATGGAGGAAGATATAGTAATTTCCCAATGATTCAATCTTTAAAAATATTAGCAGATCAAACAGGTACAGAAACTGAGAATATAAAAATACAAAAATTAACAAAGGCTATTATTACATTTACATTATATAAATATTATATCCAAAAATCAATGGAAGATTATTTATTAGAACGTGCTCTTGCAGACACTTTTAACAAATATTCCATTAAAAAAATAGATTATTGCAAGTATTTACCAAATACATTACGTTCTTTAACAACTTTTGATATTAGTAAAATTGTTAATTTTACCCCTGAATTATCAAGAGTATTTACATCAAACAGTCTAAATATAGCAAAAAAATCTGCGAATATAATTTTACGAGAAGTAAATGGATATCTTGATAAAATACATGTAAATGAAGATATTATCAAAAAATTTATTATGACAAACACTATCATATGGATTATCTTCATGATGATGATAAGTATTATTCTTATAGCTGTTATGAAATTTCAACCTAATACCATCTAGATTTTTATTTACAGATGATTTTCTTTTTAGATGATAAGAGAACAACCATTATGTTAGATAAAACAAATGATTGTATAGATGATAATTTATTTGTGCTCGTATACGGATTAATAATTATTGCTATGTATCTTGTTACCATCGTTTATATTTCTCTTTCATTCGAAAACTATGCAAAATATAATAAAGACCGTCAAATAATGAAGGATGCAAAATATTACGAGGAAACATTTTTATATAAATTTTTAAAATATATACGTGGTGATGGTAAAGGTAGTATTGAAGCTCCAATGATGGATGTTCTTGGTAAACAAAAAATACCTAAAGAATACGATCAATATGGAATACATGAAGCTCATAAAACAATTAGTATTAATTATACATTAATGATCACATTTATGTCATTAATTGTCTTACATTTTATATTCTATTTAGTGGTAAAGTATATTGTAAAAAGTAATATTTGTGGATTAGATTTTCAACTCTATGGTAAAGTGTTTTTCGTGGCTTTAATTCCAATGATAATTACAATTATATCAACTATTGAATTCTACGATAAGAAATTTAACCAATTATTAATTAGTTTAAAATTTACTAATAGAAAAATTGCAAATGTAAATCGTATTCTTATGAAAAATATTACAACTGATCGTTCATTTTTAAATGCATTAACAATGAATGATTCACTCAGTTTAATACTCATTCTTCAGCAACAAACAAATGAAGAAAATTTAAAACGATTACTTATCACACAAAGTATTTATTCAAGTATTGTGAATTCAATTGATGCATCTTCTTCAAATATTCAAGATATTAATGATATTTTTAATGACCCAAATACAAAATCAAGTGCAGACCTCGTACCTTATTTAAAAATTGGATTAAATTTAGAGAATATTTTAAAAGAATACCAACAAAATAATAGTCTAGGAGAAGTATTTAGACGTATTTACCCAAATGAAAGTTCAAGAGATAATTTAATAAATCAACTTGAAAGTAGAATAGATGCAATACTTGAAAATATTACAAGTGAAATAGGTAACCTAAATACAGATTTTCAAGAAAATGCAAATAAATATATGAAAGGAGTCTTAATATTTAATGTTTTTATGTTATTATTAGTGGTAATTATTATTGGAGCTTTGTTAAAATTAATGATTTCACCTGAAACTTTTCAATGGATACTTACTAAATTGAATGATGTATTCAATAAAGGATCTAAATTATTGATTTTAATCATACCTATTATTCTCATCTTTATTTTAACTAAATAAAGTTTCTTTTTTCATTTCTATACATTAAGGAACACTAATGCTTATACAATTTTATATTGGAACAATTGTGTTATGTTTTATTCTTTTAATCATATATTTTATTTGGTATACGAATATGATTTTAACTCTACATAAAAATTTGGAAAGTGCTCAAAAAGGACAAATTGAATGTTTGAATGATCCCATAGAGATTGAAACTGTAAGATATAAAATGAAAAGTTTATACAAAGATGAAAGTATAAAAAATACATTAATAGGTTTTGCTATTCCATTAATTATATTATCATGTTTTATCATCATAATAGGACTGTATATTCAATATGGAAAAGGATACAATCAAATATCAATCTTGCCTGGACTTATCCTTCTATTATTTGCAATAAGTATAATTGCAACGTTTAAACAAGAAAATTTTACTGAAAATACAGTTTTGAATGAATATGATATAAAATATACAGCAATTAAAGATAAACTCCAAAGCATTGTAAATGACAATTATCAATCAGTTTCAAATTTACCCGAAGAGATTTTAAATACATTAATACAACGATTTATTGACTATAATTCTTTACATCAAGTGGTAAAGACACCTATTTATTCAAAATATGAAGCATTAGATATATTAAAAAATCAATTATCAATTCCTTATGATAATAGTATTAGTGTAACAGAATTAATGAAATATCTTAAATTTAATACAGATACTTCTCGTACCGTTAAAGGAGTCGATGCAGATGGAAACGTTGCAGATATTCCAGTTTATTTAACAGATATTGATTATTTGGTTCGGTACAGTGATACACCTGATTTACTATTTAAAAATGATTTAGCTGGAACAAATACATATAATCCATATGAAACTTTAAAATCATCTTTAAAAGTTCATATAAATGTTATTATTGTTTGGACTATTTTATTAAGTTATCTACTATTCCATTTAATATATCGCAATTATGGAAGCGAAAGTCGTTTTGTACAACTATTTATATTGTTAATGATTTTATTTATTATTATTATTTTAATAAGAGTATATATATCAGATTTCTATTAAATTTTTTAACTTATTTTATCTTCTCGTATAATAATAGAGTTTTATTTTAATGGCGTCCATTGCAACAGGATTAAGTGTTGGTTATATAGGAATTGTTATACTTATAGTTTGTATTACATGGATTATTTTAATTAAAATTGGTTACGATTTTAATTTGGCTTATAAATTGGGAATGATTAAACAGCATAGTTGTGGAGAAATTTATTTAGAAGGAGAAACACCTCGTTCAAGTATTTATGATTATTATACAGGCAAAAAAGATATAAAAGCTATAAAGAAAAAATTAGAAACATTATTTCGATTATTCTTCGTTTCTATACTTTTAAGCATTATTCCAGTCATTATATATTTCTCATATGTAATCATTAAAGCAAATACAATATCAGATCGTATTACCGCAGGTATCATTACAGTTTTAAGTATTGTATTATTGAGTATATGGAATGCTTTTTCAAAAGATACATCTAAATCAACTATAAATCCTTTTAATAATGTTATTTATGCATTCGGAAATACCATTACTGTATCAAAAGATCAATTGATTGGTACACAAATTAGTTTATTAATCCCTATTCTTATCACATTTATCTTAGCAAAACTCTATGGAAATTTTTCATGGTGGGGTGGAAATAGTCCAGAATTAAGTTTTCCAAGTAGTATTGGAACAATATTGATTGTTTCATGTATCATTGTTCTTATCTTACTTCCCTTTATTAGTACTCAAATTTATGATTTAAATGAAAATATTGAAGATTATTACAGTGATAAAATAGATAAGATTAATGAAGCAGTTACTGAAGAAGTCGATGGAAATACAGAGGCCAATAAGAGTGTACGCAATTTAATTGCACGTAATATTCAATCATTGGAAAATTTAAGTGAAATTCCAGATAAGAATAATTTACAAGGTTATGCAAATGAGTATTATCGTTATGTTGTACATACACCAAATCTTGCAGAAATACGAGCGGTCACACTTCCTACTGAAATGAATGAGATTATTGACCCAACATATTTTAAAAGTGAAATTATTATTAAACTCAAATATGATTTATTGGCATATTACCAATCAACAGATAAAAGTACTGCGATGGCTTTTAATATTCGTCCTTATCTCAAAACCTCCTATCAATCAGCAATTAATGAAACCACTGGTCTTGCAGTTGCTGGAAAAGAAAGAGATCATGCAAAGATTCGTGAAATTCTAACATCAGGTGTAATAAATAATGATAGCTATAAGTTTATTAATGCTTTACCAGGAGAAGTCCAATCCATTCTTATTGGTTTACGTTCTAATACACAAATGGAAGATACGGCTCAAAAATTCTTTAAATTATCCAATATTTTATCTATTTTACTATTTACAATTATTTTCTATGGAATTTTCCATCGTTTGTATGCCAATAGTATCAATGGAAATGTGCGACAAAGTTTAGCATTGGTTGTATTGATCCTTATGGTGGCACTTGCTTTTATTGGCTTATTCCTTCAAGGAATCTATCTATAAAAAAATCTATAAAGTATGTTAAGGAGACTTATGCCAAGTCTAGATGATAAAGTAAAAGAATTTGGAATTCGATGGAAAGATTTAACTTCTCTCGGGTTGCCAACTTCAGGATTAGGTGAACAGTTATTATCGAATGAGCAACTCTATGAAATGGATCCAGACCGTTTAAATTTTTATTTACAATTTTTATCAGCAATTACTGGATCAAATCCTGATATTGTAAAAAAAGTATTGGCAAAAGAAAATTTAACACGTCATCAACGTGAACAAATGAATGATAGTATGCGAAAAGTTTATAAATATTTCCATAAACAAAAAGCAGATCACGATAAACTTATGCGAACTACTACTGACAAGAAAACGGACGCAAACGGAGCATCTTATTTAGAATTAAAAGATATATACACAAGTGATAATTATCCTACGATTACAGATATAGATCAAATATTAAAGGTTGAACAAATTACAAACTTAAATAAAGACCCTAAAATAAATGCTTTAAAAGGTAAACTCCCATTTATTCAATCTTTAAATTTAACTGATCAAGACAATTTGAAAGTTTTAAAAGATGCTCTTGAAACATTTAAAAAACAAAAACAAGATCTTATGACGTATCGTAATGAAATGGATCGTATAAATGAAGGTTTGAAAGGAAATATATTAACGGCAAATAGTACAATTCAACCTGCTGTATCTATGGAAGAATTACGTAAAGTCCAAGGTGGAGGTGAATCCATAGAAGGTGGAGCTACCTATAAAGATTTCCGTAAATTGTATGATGCTGAAAAAGATCCTGAATTAAAAATCAAAGATGGCTATGATGCAGATACAGATAATTTTGATAAAAAAGATCCTAAGAGCACTGATTTTAAAGTAGTTAATGAAGTAACTGGTCGTAAAGCTTTACCAACTGAAAAAGTAACCAAACCCGTCGTGGATGCTTATATGACAAGTGCAAGTTTTTCACCAGAAGTCGAAAAAGTCACAATGGGGGATCGTATAGTTTTCATATTAGCAACTTATATTATTCGTGGTATAGCTCTATTCTTATTGGAATGGGGAGTTTATACCAATTTTATTGATAGTTTTAATAAAGCTTTTGCCTTTTACTTTGGAATATATGCTTGTATTTTCTTATTGCTTTATATTCTCGTTAATGCTCGTCAAGATGACTATGTATTCCGTATGCTATTTTTCTATATAAACACACAATCTGAAAATAACAAAGGTGTATTACGTATTATTGTGCATCTATTATCAATTTTAATGTTATTCCCCATTCCATTCATTGTAAAAGAATTCCGTGAATTTAAGAAAGAAGGTGTCTTAACTTTCTCTGAAAAACGAACCATTGTTAATGCGGTAGGACGCTTTACTTTATTCATTTGGATATTTACATCTATCATCGCTTTAAGATTCTAAAAAATTTTATTTTTATTGAGTAAGTGTGTAAAGGACTTATGGAAGATAATCTAGAAAAATCAGTGTTGATTGATCATAATATTTTTTTAAAAACATACCGTGCTACTGAGAAAGATTATGATCAATTTAAAAATGATGTAAATGAACAACTTCGTTTAGGTCTTCAATTTGATAATGAATCAACAGAAAATTCTTTAAATACATTAATTCAAAATTATAAAGCAATACGAGATGGCCTATATCTAAATAAAGCACAACAAGTATCCATTAACTATAAAGATGAATCTGGAAATGTAACGATAAAACCTATTTTTCTTACCAAAGATGAATATTTAAAATTAAAATTACTTTCAGCCATCGATGATCAAGATAAAACTATTAAAGCTTATCAACGCCTACAACAACTTATAATTAACAATCAATTTCTTTTAAAAGATAATCAGTTAGAACCTACTATTTTTACATTTGAATTTTATCGTGATCGTGTATTAGGATTATTTGATACACTTCAAGGTGATTTACCAAATAAAATAGACCAATTATTAAAAGGTTATCAAAAATCCTATGAAGAATCGATGGAAACTTTGGAAGATTTAGTTACATCTACAAATCCATTGCGTAGCGGTTATTATCGTATGTACAATCAAAGTCCAGAAGTACGACAAACAGTAAATGCTTTTAAACGTGCTGTGATTGAAAAAGCTGCAATTGAAGCCAATGATAGTAGTGAGTTTAAACAAATGGAATTGGGATTAATGAAATTGCTTCAATATGGTTCTTTGGATCCACGATTACGTAAACAAATTCTTGCACTAATTAAACAAAATTCAGAAGGAGTTGTGAGTGTTACAGGAGGTGCTGTTGAAAATTATGCGAACGAATTAAATAATTTATTAAATCAATGGGGTATTACCATTCAACAGATACAAAAACCCATCATTACTGCACTTGGGGATGCTATTAAAGAAGGTTGGGATAAAATTACAGATATTTTCAAACGAGAACCAAATACTCCTACTAAACCTCCTGAATCTATTGTTACTGATAACTATTTGAATCAACTTGAAACAGATTTATCGAATATCAGCGAAGAGGTTACTAAAACAATTGGTGTGCTAAATCCTGCTCTTCCAGAAGATCAGCAAAAACTAAAGATGTATGAAGAATTATTAGCGAATTTAGAACTATTACTTGGTTTAATTATGGATATTAAACTTGCATCTGTTAAAACAGATACTAATTTAAAACCGTTTTATGAAAATTTAAAGAATGCTTTACAAAATGTGATAGATGAAACCAAAGAATTGAATAATACCAATCAAGAAATTGCAGAATTAATGACTCCTATCGCAAAAGCTGTTGAAAATATAACGAACTTACCTGAAGGATCACCTATAATACAACAAGTTAATCCATATGTAGCAATAGAATTAACGCCCGAGCCAGATGTAAAAAAATTACCATTAGAACCTGAACAAATTCAAACATCTGTAATACCACTACAAACACAAGCACCTATAGTAGAAGAAATGCAAGCACCTATAGTAGAAGAAATGCAAGCACCTATAGTAGAAGAAATGCAAGCACCCATTATAACGTATGAAACATTAAGTAAAACACATGATATTATTAATGTACCTGGGGATGGATGGTGCTTTTTCTATGCTGTAAATGGTGCTCTTGGTAAATCTTATACAGGTGAAAGTGGTGAAAAAGAAGCTGAAACATTAGTTAATCAAATAAAGCCGTATTCGAATTACAAAGGAACTAAAGAAAATAAGATATGGGCGACCGAGTTAGAAATGCTGGCAACAGCTAATGTTTTAGACAAGTGTATTTATATTTACTTAAAATATATTTTCAACAGTGGAACAAAAATTCGTTCAACCCCATTGATATTTTCAAGAGAAGGTATTAAACCATGTGAAGAAAACTCTTTGTATGTATTATTAGATTTGGGTGAACTCGAACAAGCATTGCCAGAAGACGATTTACAATTAATGACTTATTTAAATCAAAAAGGATATGTTGGTCGTCATTTCTCTTTCTTTAAAGAAAAAGAAACACCCAAACAAGAAATGAGTACTTTACCTCCAATGACACCTATTGGGCGTAGTCCTGAGCAATTACCACCTTCGCCACAACCTTTGTCACAACCATTAACACCAGAAGGCTTTCTATCTATGTATAATCCAGAATTTGAACCTTCTACAAAACAAGCTATTCAAAAAAATATTCGTGATTTATTGAATGCTAATTCATCTAAAATATTTACACAATCTGATCCTAAATTTACAGTTAAAGAATTAAATTATTTAATTGATTCTACATTATCACCCACACAAGAAAAAATAGCAAAACTTTTAAGAATTGCATTTATTGTTGCAAATATTCAAGAAAACGCAGAGTCTAATGATCGTGATATGGATGGATTAACATCTGGATTCTTCTATAAAATGATTCATTATTTTGAAAAATCACGACCTGTAACTGCCTATTATGTAAATTCAACATTAATAGTTGATCCAACAAAACAAGTTCAAATTGATTTATACTGTATGCTTGTGGATCAACTTTATGCACTTCATTCTAAACCAGAAGCTATTTATACATATGCTGCCAATACTGAAGGAAGAAACTTTCAATCCATTGATTCAAAAGGAACAGATTTAATTCTAGTGGATACAATTTTACCTAAATTTAATAAAGATGGACTCTATCTACCTGCTTATTTAGGAGCCGTTCAAACTTATACCAGTTTAGAAAGCTATTTACAAGATTTAGGAGATACAGGACTGAATGTAAATAGCTTATTGAACAGTAATTTTTCAAACTTGAAATCGATGGATAATCCTAACAATCGTAAAAACTTTTTAACAGGATGCATCAATTATCTTGTTGAAAAAAAAAACAAAGGAGTAGCAAAACAAATCATATACAAACTACTCTTTGGTAAAGATAATTGGGGTATTTACGCCGAATTAACACTTTTAGGAGGAGATATAAATTTATTTGAAGAAATTAAAGATATGGATGGAGGAGCAAATGTTGAACAACCTATTCAATTAGATAAACTAAAAGAAGCCATTCAAAAATTAGACGAATATCGTAAAACTTTACGCAGTACCCAAGAAGAACTTAATAGTTGGAAGGAAAAATATGTAACTTATAATAAATCTGTTGATATTACTAAAAACTTTAAACCTGATAAAGTAATTGATCAAGATACTATACAAACCTTAAAGCGTTTCTATGAAGATTTAGGTTCAGCTTATCAATCTGTAATGGACGCAAGACAAGCTGAAAAAATAGCTATTGATGATGGAGAAAGACAAATAAAAGAAGCTGCAGCTGTTGAAAAAAAAGAGGATGATTTGAAAGAAAACATTGCCAAAAAGAACGAAGAACAAGAACAGGCACGAGATAGTGCAGAAAAAGCCTTTAAAGATGAACTTAAAATATTCTTAAAAAATACATTTGCACTTACTGAAACTGAAACAAATCTCCCTGAAACCATTAATAAGTTTGTAAGTTTATTGAAAAAAGCTCTTCCTGGACAGATTTCTATTTCAGCGCCAAATTTAGAAGGTTTAACAGAACAGCTTTTATCCATTCAAGACTTAATAGAAAAACTTAAAATAAACACTGAAAGTGGTAATTATTATATTGACTCTGAAATTGTAAGTATATACGAATTCTTAAAAGGAAAATCAGCTGATTTAAAGAAATTTAATACCGAAAGATTCAATGCAATGGATAAAACGATTCGTGAGATCTATCAATTTATCCTAACAATAAATAAACCTTTAGAAATCAAAGAAAAATTCAAACTAAAACGTATTGAATTTGAAGCCTTATTGGATGGTGGTGAAAATATAGCAGATGAACAACGTTTTAAAGATCTTATCATTGATCCTAAAAAGAAAAATATTAAAGGTCTTTTATCTACCATTAAAGATATTAAGCGTCTGTTAGAAACAGATATTGATTATTTCACTAGTTTATTTCAACAAAAAGCAAGCAGTATTCTCAAAGAACAAGACTTAAAACGACAACAAGAAGAATTACAAGTACGTCGTGCTCAACCAGGTCCTTTTGCATTTTTTGGTCAACAACCCGATGCCTTTCGAAGAAGAGAACAATCAGGTGGATTTGAACTTGATAAAGAAAATCGTAAAAAAATAAATTATTATTTTGGTATTGAAAAAAAAGAAAATAAAAATGAAATTTATGAACAATATAAAGATGTTCAACTCTACTTAGATGCTTTTAGTAAACTCGTTGATAGTTATATATATTCATTAAATACAATCACGGATCCGGCTGCGGCTCTTGCTTTATCTGGAGATAAATCATTGTTCAATATGATATATGAAAAATACATAAAATCATCTGAAGATGAAACCAAAGGAGAATTTATTGCCTCTCAAGAATTAGCACAAGCTTTGGAAACAAATAATCTTGTACCACGAGATGTGTTACGTGTATCTATGAGAGATAAATTAATTATATTATTTACAACTTTATTCATGCGTCTTATCACGTTATCAATTGTTGAATATATGATTGAAAAAGGTGTGTTAAAAAATCTAAAATATACTTTATTAGCTTACTTAGGTTCCTTTAGCATCCTATTTATTGCGTTTACTGCATTGGTAAATCTTGATATGTATCGTTTACGTATTGTATTTAACTACCTCAATTTCCACGCCAATTCAGATAAAGTATATAGCTATCTTATCCTTCTATGGACTTTTGGAGCCATTATATATTATATTATTACCAATGTGAATCAAGATATTAATGTCACCAATACAAGTGAAGATGTTAAAGCACGATTGATTTATCGTATCCAAGTTGTATCTTTAATTGTATGGCTATTCTTGATGATTATGGTATTTATCTTCTAAATTATTTATAAAGTGTTTTATTTTTACCATTAAATACTGTCATTGGAGGTTGTTCTTCATACCATCCATGACGCAGTTTTTGATGTTCATTGAATTCTTTCAAATGCTGTGAACAAAGAGTCTCATTTGCTAAATGTTTTCGTGAACATTGCCCTCCTAATCCACGATTCCATATACGTGCTTTACATCTTTCATATATGATTGCTGTCTTACGTGGTTTTGTTTTTCGAATAACTTCAATCTTCGTTGTTTGATTCGATATAATATTTAAAGATTCTAAACAGGTCTCTTTTAATTCTTCTAGTTCTAAGCTATATCGGTCTGCAATTTTTTTCAACCATTCCACTTGCATCTGTTGAAATTCATGTTCTAGGATTTTAAATATGTATCCTGGTAATTCCATATAGAGTTATATCATTATAGTTAATAGTTTTTATATTATATATATTGTTCAATTTTTCATGTAGCGAAAATATAGCTACATATAAAAAGGTTCAGAACGCTAAATTCTCTCTAAAGTTATGGATCCTAACATGAAATGAAAAAGAGGGGGTCTTTATCCCAAAGTAAAAATCCTATAGCTACATACAAACAACTAAAATTCTATAAATTCTCCCTAAACTCATGGATTCAAACATGAAATGAAAAAAATACATTAAGATTCCAAATCATCTATTCACATATAAAAGCTGTGCAAGTGACTGGATAAAAGAAAGGCTTATCGCTAAATGGACAATACCATTTATTGATAGTTTTCTTTTCAATTACTTTTAATCCTACAAGATTTAATAGTCGTTCCCAATCTGTTGCGTTATTAAAGCATTCTATACATTTACCCCAATCAGATTCTGCGTGATTTCGTATATAGTTCCATTCCTTTTCTGTCTCAGGTGTATCTTCAAGAATAATTATTTTTTTACATGTTCTTTTTAATTCAAATAATAATTCTTTCTGTGTTCGAGTATGATGTAATACAAATGAACATATACCTAAATCAAAGTGTTTTTTATTAAAGGGTATGTCTTTTCCATTAAATAATTGTGGTTTCATACAAATACCTTTATCTACAATATCCAATGCTGTAATTTTTTTTCCTTGTTTTTGTAATTTCTTAGTTGTACAACATGTTCCACAACCTAAATCAAGTATGTTAATAGCAGTTGGAGCATATTCCATTACAATTGGATAGACTCTATTATTACATTTTTCTCGTATCAAATAACCAATTATTAATGTAATTAAAATAAAAACTAAAAAATATAGCAGCCATTTTATCATTTTACTATATGATACGATTTTTACATTTGAATCGGTGTATGTGTGCTTGTAGTTAATTCCATTAAAATAGAGTATTGTTGGGTAAAGTTCATTAGAAAACCCTTTGTTTGAATAGGCTGATTTACTTCAATACTAGAAGAATTTGTATTTGTTATTTGTGCAGTAATAGTTTCGTGTTTTTCAGTGATAATTCTTATTGTATCTCCAATCATATAATTTTTTGGATGTTGGCAATATAAGAATGTATGTTTAGGTACATGAGATGCTTCAAATCGTTCATATTCTTCTCCATCTTCTCCCATATCTAAGGATTGTCCATCCATCGTTTTTAAGATAACTTTCCAAGGTAAACTCATTCTGCGAATATAGCCTAAGCTTTCTAATGCGGGTTTATAAATTGCAAATAAATGGCATGTATAACTTGGAATCAATGAGATCTCTTGGAACTCAGGTCCAGAGGCTCCTGAAAGTTGAATTTTTAAACAAGGTGCTTTTTGTAAAATAGATATGGGGCCAATCCAACATGCAATTTTAATTAAACTATCTTGCATTTTTGGAAATGGACCATTCCATATAAAGGATGAACGCTGAGTACTATAAATCCATTCTCGTTGCCAAGAATGAATAAAAATTTCTGTTCCTATTTTGGGAGGGGTAGGCATATAAATAGTTGTAATTGCATTAGGAACGGGAACGGAAACAGGTACGGGGGTTATTGTTATTGGGGCCGGAGGATTTACACCTTTTATTTCAGGCAATTTTATTTGAAATGTTTTTCTTTGAAGTTCTAATCGTTGAACTTTATTTAAAAATTCAGAATCGTCTGGTAGACTCGCTGATGCGGATCTTTCGATTGAGGAGTATCCTTCTTCTGTGGGTATTATATTTATTTCTTGAGAAAGTACATATTCTTTTTTAAAGTATTCTTTCAATATTGATAGCGTTTGTTTATTTAGATCTTCAATAGAGAGATTTTTATCTCCATTTCGATATATTTGAATCATATATGTTTCTAATAGTTTACGAATACTCGGTTCATCTAATGCATCATATATTTTAAATTGATACTTATCTGTGAGAAATCGATTTAATATTTGTAATATATATTGAGCATTTTCTTGAGTAAGATAAGACATCTATTTTATTTAGTCATGGTTTTTTTAAATTGATAGTATGGACGAAAGAAAATAGAACGCATCTTATACACATCATCATCTGTTATTTTAACATTGACCACATTTTCTAATTTAACATATTTACGCTGTTTTAATAATGTCATCCATCGTATTAAATACATCATTGAAAACATTCCACATTCTGAATGGCCGTATTGGTGTCTAACTTTATTGTATTGCACTTTAAAATTGCGCTTGATTCCATGTGAACGAGTATATATATTTCCTTGCTTTTGCAAGTCGTACATAAATTGTTCAACTTCTATAGGTGGTTTTCCACTATAGCTATCATAATAATAAGCTCCAAAACAAGATTGATTTGGATCAATACATATAAATAAAGCTACCCAATGTGATCCAGGTTCATCGTGTTTATCTAAATTAACAATCATCCCAATATAACAAATTCCTTTTTCTAATTGATATTTCATATCAATATTACATGTTTCTTCATATAAACATTTATTATTACTAAAATAATCTTTTTTACTAAAATCTACGGGAAATACACCTAAAAATTTAAAATTTGTATTTACTTTTTCATATTGTTCCATGACAGCTTCAATGTTAAAATTAGTAAGCCAAGTATGGGGATTTTGAAGCCAATCTTTTGGCATTTCTGGACGTACAGAATCTTTTATATTTTCATCATTGTTTAAATGAAGCTGTTCTACCCAACAAACTTCTTTTTTATCTCCGCACATCGGTTTAAAGCGTTCATTTAACATCATCCATAATTTATGATGGGTCATTTTCTCTGGATGTTCAATAGGATGCATTGAATGAAATCGGTTCCAACTATAGGTCATACGAAGTAGTGTCTTTTTATCAAAACAACTCTTAAACTCTTTATAATGTTCCTCTTGTTTTGGAGAACAATAGGCCATATTCGTCTAATTTTGGTTAAGAATAAAAAATGAAAAAACGTCTTTCTAAATTAAAGACCAAACTGTGTATGGTACCTCTTGTGATTGAGGTTCTTCTATAGTTTAAGTACGGCCAATAATTTAAAAATAATCCGGTAAGTACTTTCAGGAGATGGCCCAAGGAATCACCCAAGATGAAGTAAAACGATTTTTGAATAAATATCACACGAAGAAAGGTAATGATTATACACATACATCAATCGGGAATCCTAAAACTAGCCTATATGTCAGTGATGAAGAATATAATGAATTTATGGAGCAGTATCGTAAGCTTATAGTGAAAGGAGTTTCACTTCATTTGACAGAAAAACCCAAAGATCCTAGTGCATTTCGTGTGGATATGGATTTTCGATTCATTCTTACTACACCAAAATCAAATCCACTGCCACGTATTTATAAAAATTATAATATTGAGCGTATTGTGACACGATATATTCAATTGCTTTGTGAATATCTGCCATTGACTCAAGAACATACCTATGCCTATGTGATGGAAAAGTCTAACCCAACGGAATATAAAGGAAAGCTTAAAGATGGTATCCATATCATTTTTCCAGAAGTCCTAGTTTGCCACAAATTTCAACACTTTATTCGTCATCGTATTTTATCTGAAGCAAATACCCTTTTTGAAGGACTACCTTTGACAAATCCTTTTGAGAATATCATTGATGAAGCGATTATTGATCGAAATAATTGGCAAATGTATGGCAGTTGTAAACCAGAATGTGAAACTTATATTGTCACAAAAATTTATCAATATAATATTAATGAAAGTCAACTTCTTGAAGTTGAACTTCCTTGTGCCAATAAACAATTAGATTGGGTGGAACGTTTATCGATGCGTAAGCAAGGAGTATCTATGTCTTATCGTAATGAGAAGAAAGATGAGATTGAAGAATTTATTCGTGTCATATTGCCTTCTAAAATAAATCGTCGTAAAGATTCGCTTCATCAACAAATTTTTGGAAACGCTATTAATTTGATTAAAACGACCATATGTGATGAAGAGCTTGATATCGCTCGTCGTTTAGTAAAATGTCTTAATAAAGCTCGTGCCGAAAATTATGAAGATTGGATTAAAGTAGGTTGGACATTACGAAATATTGACTATCGTCTTCTTGAAAATTGGGTAATGTTTTCTCAAGTCTCTAATAAATATGTAAGTGGTGAATGTGAAAAACTATGGGATCATATGAGAATTGATACACTAAGTATGGGAACACTACGTTATTGGGCTAAAAAAGATAATCCAACAGAATATGAAAAGATTGATGAAGATAATGTCTTGGTATTGATTGATCGTGCAGCAGGTACAAAAGGTGCTGATTATGATGTTGCTAATGTAGTATATACAATGTATAAACATCAATATCGATATACTGTCAAAGATGTTTGGTATGTATTTCGTGAAGATAAACATCGTTGGGAATGTTCCAAAGATGGTCTTCAATTGCGAAAAATTATTTATCAACTTATCTGTCAAAAGTTTATGAACCGTTCGACGCACTGGAATCAACAATCTATTCTTCATCCTGATGATGAAGAACGATGTCAAACAAAAAGCAAATCATGTCTTGAAATTGCAATGAAACTTAAGAAAGCTGGTTTTAATGATAGTATTATTAAGGTATGTAAAGTACTATTTACAGATCCTAAATTTGAAGAACTATTAGATTCACGTCCTCATTTGATTGGTTTTGAGAACGGTGTTTATGATTTGCGTCTTCATGAATTCCGTGAAGGATTGCCAGATGATTATATTTCCTTCTGTTCCACACGTCATTATATTGCTTACAATCCTCAAAGTACTGAAACAAAAGAAATTGAAACGTTTATGTCACAAGTGTTTACCAATTCAGTGATTCGTAAATTTGTTTGGGATGTATTTGCGTCTATTTTGGATGGTGGCATTCGTCACGAAAAATTCTATATCTTTACAGGATGTGGATCAAACTCTAAAAGTAAGCTACTTGAACTTGTACAAAAAGCAGTGGGAGATTATTATTGTATTCTACCTATTTCACTTCTTACCCAGAAACGTGCTGCTTCAAATTCAGCACAATCTGAATTGGAACGCACAAAAGGCCGAAGATTTGCGGTCATGCAGGAACCATCTGAAGGAGAAAAACTCAACATAGGTTTAATGAAAGAACTATCAGGTGGTGATACAATCCTATGTCGGGGTTTATTCAAAGAACCTATTCAATTTAAACCTCAGTTCAAAATGATTATGACATGCAATGAACTTCCTGAAGTACCAAGTGATGATGGTGGTACATGGCGACGTATTCGTGTCATTCATTTTGATTCCAAATTTATAGAAACACCAGACCCAAATAATTCAAAAGAATTTCCAATTGATACCGAGCTTGGTGATAACTTTGATCGTTGGGCAGATACTTTCCTATCTATGATGATTCAACATCATAAACAAAATGATCTCAAAAATATTATTGAACCAATGGAAGTTCGTATTGCAACTGAAAGTTATAAGAAGAATAATGATATCATTGGTCAATATATATCAGAACGTATAGTTCAAGATGAAGAAACTGATGATGTCGTAATGCTTCAAGCCGCTTATACCGATTTCAAGATTTGGGTGACACAAAATGTACCCAAGGGTAAACGTATTCCAGATCGTATGCAATTACGAGCATATATGGAGAGATTTTACGGTGCTTATCCAACAGATGGTAAAGGATGGCGGGGACTTCGTTATGTTTCTAATCACCAACAACAAAATGTAGAATAAAAGCATCTAAAAAAATGAAAGAAAGTATGTATATAAAGCAGAGTTCAAACAATGGATATTCAACGTATTATAGTTCATACAAAAGAACTTCTTGAACTACGAGGAGAAGATATTGAATCTTTTCAAAAAAAAATAGAAGAATTTGAGATAGGTCGCTTTTTAGATGAAGTTATTCCTATTTCTCTCAAAAACTATACGATTATCTTTACGATTTCAAAAGATAGTTTTAAAGAATGGTGGACGTCTATCCGTAATATGACGGTCGATGAATTAGAAAAACTCTATGGTACAAAGCGCTTTATTCTAATTGTTCATGAATACCCATCTTCCATAACATTTCAATCACTTCAACAAAAAGATGTTCAACTCAATCAACATCAAGGATTTATTCATATCTTTCTAACACGAGAACTTATGTATAATCCAATGAAACACTTTCTAGTGCCAAAACATGAAAAGATGAGTGAAGAAGAAGGAAAAAAACTAATGGAAGACCTTCAAATTAAAACAAAATCACAACTTCCTTTGATTCAAAAAACAGATATTATTTCACGTTGGCTTGGACTAAAACATGGAGATATGGTAAAAATTACACGGTATAGTGAAACTTCTGGAGAATATTTCTATTATCGTTGTTGTATATAAAGCAAATCATCTTAAATCCTTTTATTTTACTATATTCTTTTTCTCTTTTCTTTTTAAGAGAAACAATGACTATCAAAGATGATATTGCTTCAAAATTGGAATTTATAAATAATAGTTATATTGAAGAAAAATTACAAACAGAATTAACAGGAAAATATGCAACAATCTATATAACTGCTCCTGAAAAAACAAAAAATGCACAAGGTACAATTATCGACAATCCAAACTATTTCCGGTTTGTTCATGATATTTTTGATTATCATCATTTTATCTCTCAAAGTTTACCAGGAACAGTTAGAAATGTCGCTGTTCCTGCAATGAATTCAACATTATATAATAAAATTTATATAAAAAAATCTGATAACAATATTGGTTCTACAAATTTTAATAATATTAATATTCCTACTAGTATTACAAACGCATATGTTGGTCTTGACAATAATCGTATTAAATGGAATCTAGGAAATGATGAATTATTAAATTCTGAATATAATTTTTCAATTTTATTACAATCATTAGGGTCCGCAACTACAGGTGCTACTATTGTTGCTTATGGAAATTCATTTGGAGGTAGAAATATTAAATTACTTGATATCTTAAATCGCCTACGTGTTGCTTATAATATATTAGATGGAGATACATTTGATAGCTATCGTATTGATAAAACGAATAATCAAACAAAATTAACAAAACCAGTTGCGTTATATTTAATTAATACAAGTACAGGTAAAAATACAATTGTAACAGATATTAAAACCTTAGAAGAAATGGTTTATCCAATAATTGATTTAAATAATGTAAATCCAACTCTTACACGTTTAGATGTAATCCGCCGTGTTTTATATATGTATGAAATGTTGATACATATTTATATTTCATACTATCTTCTTGAAAAATCAGCTGGTACTCCTTACAGCGTGATTGCTTACGATATTGCTTATAGTTCTACTCGTATATTAAATGCTCGTAATTTGGTAATAACAGATGTTGGTAGTTCTGTTTATCAAATAAATGCTGATATAGGAGAACGTATTAATAAATATAAAGTTTCTCAAACAAATATTGAAAAAGAAGCAGATAAATTAAAAACAAATAAAATGGATTTACGTGTAGAATCAGATCGTCTTGCTATAAATAAGAGTTATATGAATAAAAATAAAAGCGTTTTTATTGCTTACTTTGTGCTCTTTATTATAATAGTAACTGTATCTGTTTCCATTCTTTCCACTTCTATGTTGTCCACCAATATGAAACGCTTATCAATGGGTATCCTTTCTGCAATAAGTTTGATTGCAATTGTTGTCATGTATATTATAAATCGTTTTGTCTTAAAGGAATATTTCCAAATGCGATTGACAACACCAGATTTATCGATAGCATCTATTATTGAAAAAGCGACATGGGAAAATGAAAAAAATAATTTAATTGATATCATCTTAGACCAAGTAAATGACTATTTATCAAATAGCATAAATATTGTATCTTTATTAGCAACTTATAAAGGATATGGGGATATGAACTTTTCAACTAATAAAGAACAAGCATATTATGAGAATATCAATGCAAAGTTAGATGTTGAAAAAGATAATATTGCAACAACAAATCGTATTATGATTCGTGAAGGAAAAATAAGTCGATATCGTGTTTATTATTTCCTTGAATTATTGGTAACAATTACGATTGCTTCACTCTTAAGTGTTTATATACCATCAACAACTACATTTGCAACTATACTGGCATCTATTCTAATTATTACATTCACTTGGTTATACATTATTAATGTAAATAATCTGGTTCGTACTGATGGATCTAAAATGTATTGGGGACAACCCAATCTAAAAGAATTTTAAATTAAAAAAATAAATATTTATATTACAAGTCTTGATATATTATTATAATAATTTTTATATATTGGTTTTTTTTGTTGATAAGGTTGAAAACCTGCTTGTTCTAACCAATTCTTATTGTAAATATTAAATTGACTATATTCATTGAGTAAATAATAGAGACATATATTATATATAAATAATAGTATTAAACTCGTCAATGGATTTCGTGAAGATATATAGAACATGGCAAAGAGAATCATATTTTGTATGAATGGATGTTGAATCATTCGTTTTTGAGCTTCGGTAAAATTAAAATTAATAAATCGAGCTCCCACTTGAACTAAAAACACACTGGCAGTGTTTAATATATTTGGGTCCATCTTCTATACATAGAAGATAAATTATAGAGAATATCTACCTATAAAATAGCTATCTAATAAAATCATCATGAAAATTAATAAAAGTAATCCTCCAATACGAAGATCTTTATAGAAAATATAAAGAACACCAATCATTAAGAATAAAAATATCGATGGGTATTGAAAAAGATCCATTAAGAATTTAGGATAAGGTTGACTAGGTTTAAATGTATATAATAAAACGAATCCTGCTAAAAATCCAAGGGTCATGCCATATATTATTTCTGCGAAGTCCATCTTTCTTTCAAAAAAGAAAATGTTTTAGATGATTAGAGGAGTTCTTTTATGGCTCAATATTGTACGCTCCAAGAAGCATATAACATTCCCAGTTTTTCAAGAAAAAAGAAAAATTGTATGCCATTGGATCCAAATGCATCTGCAGATCCTTATAATCCTTTTACAGAACAACGTGGTCGAGAACAAGCAAAAGTGATTAAAGAATCTTTTCAAAACACCAATACTCAAGATGCAATGGGTGAAAATGAAAAAGTAACTTATAAAGGTTTAAAACAAGATTATGATTTTTATTGCAAAGATTATAATATATGTGCTTTAGAAGGTTTTACAGCTGATGAAAAACCAAGTGGAAAGATGTTTAATCAAAAAGTAACTTCAATGTCTAAAGATAAATGTCCTCCAAGTGAAGCTCTTGCTTATGAATATCCTATTTCAGATGGAGATAAAGCTAAGTTCCAAGCAGCTCTTAAAGTTGCATTAAATCAAATGGAATATCCAAGTGTTTCATCAGAAAACTTAAATGCGGCACAGGGTATTCCCCGTAAAGGAGATATATCTAAAGTTAAAGGATATGTAGATGAAGAATTAGAATCCTATATGAAAGTACATGAAATGAAAGCTGCTCCAAAAATACAGCCGATTACGGAACAAACACCACCTACTGAACTTCCTGGCTTTGATACCAAACCTGGTAAATTAGCACCTTTTTCAAATGATGTTCAACCTCAACATGGAAAGACATATCTTCCACGTAACTTTACTCAAACTAATGCAATTTGGATGGATTTATTATTATTTGTCGCAAGTGGTATTCTACTCATATTCTTACTTGAACAACTCTATAAAATTGCTTTAATGTCGGGAATGAAAAAGACTATTCAGGCAATGGATACATTAATTCGACTTCAACAAAAGAGTCACTAGATATAACTAAAATGCACTTCTTTTTTTGGCTCTGTTTTTGTAATAATTCGAGGTGGTAAAGTTACTCCTCCAGGGAGTGGTAATTCATTTGGATAGGATGGAGCCGGTAAAGCTTTCGGGGCATTTGCTTTAGGTTTAAGTTCATTTGGATCCCAAGATATGTAAAGTACACAGATTTGAGGTGGCGGTAAGATTTGAATTAAAAATCCTGATTTTCTTAATTGTTCTACGAGGTAATTCATACAATGATAAATATTATAAAGAGGATAGCCTACCAATAATCCGGGAACTTCATAAAAGGTATTTTGACCTCCAAAACTACTAATAGTACGAATTCGGCGATGGCATATTTCTAAAATTTTATCATAACTCGATTTTTTATAGTTTTCCTTTTTTCGCTGCATGTTATACAATTCATTTAAGCTTATATGTGGGGGCATAATCAAAAATGAAATCCTAATCTAAAGGAAGAGATATTTATATTTCTAATGAATGCAATAAACCCTTATACACATATTGTATTAAGTGGTGGCGGCATGACAGGACTTGCTTATATTGGTATTTATAGGTATTTGATTCAATATGATTTATTTAAACACGTTCATCATATTGTTGGATGTTCTATAGGATCCATTTTTGCTTGTTTATATGCTCTCAATTTAACAGTAGAAGAACTAGAAAATGATATATATGATTTTGTATTAAATTCTACTGCAATGGAGTTTCCAATAGATAATTTATTTCAATTCTTAGATAAAAATGGATTATTTTCAATGGAAAATCTACATATAGTTTTAAATAAAATTTTTGTGAAAGCAGGTATTGAACAACCAGAACAAATGACGTTTCAAGAATTTTCAAAACGAACTGGAAAAAATATTTATATTGCAACAACATGTGTGAATACTCGTAGTTGTAAAGTATTTTCGAATATTCATACACCTAATCAATTGCTTACTCCTGTTATATGTGCTTCCTGTAGTATTCCATTATTATTTGAACCTATATTGATACAAGATGAACTCTATGTAGATGGTGGAGCAGTAAATGCAGTACCACTTGACTGTATAGTTTATCAACCAATTGATCATATATTAGTGATATATTTAGTGATAGATCGTATATGTCAAACAACTGAATTGCTTAAAGATCCTTTACTTTATATGATTCAAATATTAAATGCAATGTTATATAGTCGTACATTAACCAATATAAAATTATGTGATAAATCAAATATTAATTTATTGGAAATCAAAGATGGTCCTATTTCATTTATGCCTATAGATATTTTAGATCAACGTGTTCGAATTCATATTACCAAAGAACAATATGAGCAAGTTATCATGTATGGTTATCGTTGTATATACGAATGGTATAAAAAAAAACAATTTATTGAATTTAAGTAGAATTTTGTTTGATAAATTTAACGAGTTCTTCTGCTTTGCGTTCGCCTTCATAATCGATACGTTCTCCACCTTTTATTTTTAGATAAATGTGAGGGAAACCTTGAATTTTTTCTTTGATAACCTCATCACGAGCTTCTTCAGCATTTACTTTACGAACTTCAACATCTATTTTTTCAGTTTTAACCATTTCTACAAAACGGTCCCATTCTGGGTTAAACTTTTGGCACCAACCACAACCAGGTAGATGGAAATATGATAAAACTGCTTTGGATTCAAAACCTTCATATCGTTTCATAAAAGTATACACAATGAGGGCGAAAACAACAAGAAGTAGGAATACAATAAGACCTTTTTGGAAAGTTCCGTTCATATAATTGGTTCTACAAAATAGATATATTTTTAATTCAATATTATATAATATTTTTCTAATAGTGCGTGTTCTAATCCTTGATAAAGTTTATGCAAACAATATTGTTCTTGAAGACTCAATAATTCTTGAAGAATCATACAATAATAATTTTTATAAATATAAGAATTAAAAGCTTCAATATAATGAAAATATTGATCGAATGTAATTAGTATTATACGATAAGAGCTTGTTTCAAAATTATGAAGATCCCATATATTGCGTAAGATGCATACTAGAACATCTAATTTTTTTAATTCATAAGAAACTTGTTTTAAATGCGCTATATTTCTACAAACAATGATACTACGATATATTGAATATCGTTCATAAATCATATTCATCCATAAATGAATAGATTCTCCAGGATATTGTGGTAATTGAATCCATTCGACACAATCCATATAAAAGTAATTTACTTTATTAGGATAAGCCAATAGTTCTTTATATGGAAATTATGGACGAACCAACGGTCATTCCTTTTTCCAATATGTTAAATGGTTTAAATACAATTCTCTTTCAACCACCGAATCCCATTTTACAAGACATTTTGGCAAAATATCCTTGTTTCCAAGAGAAAACAGAAAATCGTTTTGGAACTTATTCTAAATGGAATCATGGAACACATCTTTCAAAAAAAATATCTAATCAATCTTCTTTGAGAGAGCGACCTAAAATTGGTAATAAAGACATCAGTAAAGAAGCAATTCTTAAAAAAGAACTTCAAAGTTTATTAAATAAACTTACTCATCAAAATTATGATATTCTATTAAAACAACTCAAGCGACATTTTCATATAGATCATATGGAACTTTTTATGGGTATATTATGGAATGCAATTCAATTACAACCTGATTTTCAAGAATTATATATCCATATGCTTCAACAGATTTATCATTCCATTCAAGATGAATGGGTAGTTCTTTTAAATACCAAATGGAACACGATATGGATGCAATATATGGAACATCATCAATGGAAGCTTCCTTATGACCTTGTAGAACGATCTCATAATTATAATGATTTTTGTGATTATGTTAAAGAAAAGAAACGTTTGATTTCTGTCTCACAAGCATGGGCTCGATTGATTAACTTGGGAATGATTCAAACAGAACCTTTTTACCTACTTTCTCAAATATTACAACATATTCATAGAGATATGCAAATTGAAAATCCAATTCATAGTATGTGTATAGAATGTTACATTGAACAATCTAAAGAATATTATAAAACACTTCGTACAAATTTACAAAAGAAAATTCCAGATAATGTTTATCGTAATATATTGGATATAAAATTACTTGACTTACCTAAATCGTGCTATTTTAAAGTCGTTGATTTCATCGAATTAATAGAAAAAAATGAAATTCCTACCTTACGAAAAAACAATTCTATATATGAACTAGAAGATGATGGACTATAAAGATATAATAATTAGTGAATTGGGTATATTACGAAAAAAAGAACAACAAGAAGGAAATACTTTTAAAGCGATTGCTTATTCTAAAATTCTTCAACAACTAAAATCCAAACCAATGATTCGATCGATAGAAGATTTAAAAGATGTGAAAGGTATTGGAGAACGTATTCAAAAAAAATTGGAAGAAATCTTTGAGACAGGACAGCTTGAGGCTGCCGAAGAAGCTCGTAAAGATATTCGTATTGAGATGATTGATACATTTATGAATATATATGGTATAGGTCGTGTAAAAGCAATTGAACTTGTAAGAGAAAACAAAATTACATCGATTGAAGCCTTACGAGAGGCAATAAAGATACAACCGAATCTATTAAATACAAATCAAACAATTGGATTGACTTATTATGAAGATCTTTTAGAACGTATTCCACGAACTGAAATGAAAAAACACGAAAAAATCATTAAAAATATTATCACTAAGGTTTCAAAAAGTTTGGAAATTGAATTGGTTGGAAGTTATCGTCGTGGGGAACCTACAAGTGGAGACATTGATGTATTAATTAAATGGCCAATGACTCAATCCATGGCTGAAGGAAAATCGACACTTAAAAAAATTGTTGAAGAATTAGAATTCCATCCTTATGTGATTGAAAAATTGGCATTGGGAGAAAAGAAATTTATGGGAATTTGTCAACTTCCGGGAGAAAAGACTCGTCGTTTAGACATTTTACTCACACCTGAACCAGAATATGGATTTGCAGTAATGTATTTTACAGGTTCTGATAAATTTAATATAGAAGTTCGTCGTATTGCTTTAGAGAAAGGATATAGTATGAATGAACATGGTTTTACACCTAAAGAAGGTATTGATGTAACACCCTTACTTTTAAACGAAACAGAAATTTTCAACTTTCTTGGTTATCGCTATATTCAACCAAAATATCGTAAAGCAGGCATTCAATTTAAACGATTTCTAGTAAAAAATTCTTAAATAACATTAGAACATAGCTAATATGGATTTTGTTAAAAACTTTGCGAATATTGAAACACTTGCTTATACCCTCATGAGCATTTTAGGTATTGTATTGATGGTTACTACCTATATGTACATCTTAAAATTAGAACGTATTGCATGCCAATGTGCGGAACATCCTTACCGTAATTTCATCAAAAATTATATTCTATTTGCCATTGGTTTCTTAGTGGTAACGACATTTGTTCCCCCTGCAATGGCTGATAAATTATTTGGAGCAAACTTAGCGGTTGTTTATAAACTCATTCAAGTCCTTTATGGTTTCGCAACAGTGATTTTCTTTATTTATGCTTTAATATATGTTCGTTATCTAGTAAAGGAAAAATGCAAATGTTCTGAAGATATACGTCGTGAAGTTCTCTATTACTGGTCCATTGCTGAAATTGTCATCATTGGTGTTGTCCTTGTATTACCATGGATTTCTAAAATTGTTCTAGGTAGTTTAGGTGTAATGATGACTGCAACAAAAGACCTTTTAAGCAAAGAATCAGTAGTTCGTGAAGCAGCAGTAAACCCATTCAAGGCTGCTCGCAAACTTCCATCTTCTTTAAATAAGACCATTCGATCTTTCCGCAAGTAAAGAAATCTTTTAAATTTGTTTTTTCTGTAATTAGTATAAATGCCTACTTCATGTCCTCCTAAAACGATTCGTCGTATATCTTATTCTGCCACTCGCAGTGCAACCGGTACAACTTATAAAGTTGCATCTTCTTGTATAAAAGATGTCGGTAAACCAGGTAAAACGCCTAAATCCCAACGTATTACAAGATCTAAAGACTTTGATTTAGGTACTTATGGATATAAGAACCTTGATGAAAAGAAAATAGATGAACGTCGTGATGTTCTTAAAAAAGCGATTATTAGTGTCAGTACTAAAATGAATGTGAATGAACACGAAGCATCTGTAAAAGTTCTTCGTGAAATTAATTTATTGGCCATCTATAATCGTAATACCAATCCAAGCCTAGCAAAGAAATTAGAAGATGATAAAGAATGGATTATGAAAACATACCACACAAATACTCGTAAGTCAATAATGGCTTAGAGATTTAATGTTTTTTTACCATTTATGGATCCAGGTTTGCGACCACGATTAGAAGATTTACGTGCAATGCCTCCTAAATCGGCAGCATCTTCAATAATAGATGTTATTTCTTCATCAGAAATTGATAGTGTTTCCATTCGATTGCTGGTCATTTGAGGTTTCATTTGAATATCATTACTAATTGTATCAATATTAGGTCCTCGCATCTTTGTTTGATTATTGGTAGAAGACATGGGAGGTGGAATATCACGAGACATATTGCCGAAGTTACCCATACCGCCTCCTAACATACTTCCTAACATTCCAAAGAGACCTCCTCCCATTGGTGAAGGAGCAGCCGGTTGGGGTCTAAGAGGAGGTTGAGGTGATGTTGGAATACTACCGGTTTGCATACCATACATTTGATTAGCGGCGGCTTGTTGGAATTGTTTCATTAAATCTGGATTGGATTTTAGTACTTGTTCTACATCTGGTAAAGGTTGTTGACGGAACATACTGCTTGTTAAATGGAACATGAAGGCACTGCCTGTCAAGCTAAGAAGTAAACGCAATTCAGGTGCCATTTTCTTTCCAGATGATTTATACTTTTCATGCAATTCCTCAAAGATATCATCATAGTCGTTGAGATTTTCATGTACTTGTTCTGACCAGCCATCAAGTTTAACATCAAATGGATCAAAACGAGTATTTAAAAATTCAATACCTGTAATTAACGCCATTAACATTTTACGTTGAAAACGAATGCTTGCATCCACTTCTTTTTCACGTAAAATACGATGATATTCACTTCGCATTTCTTCAAAATTGGATTGCATACTAAATTTGCGAGGAAGTGAATAACCTTTAGATTCTAGACGATCCATTTGATATAGAATTTCTTTCTTCTCATTCATTTCCGTTTCTAAACGAGATTTTTCAGCAGTTACACGTTGTCCAAAGACATCTTGACGACTATCATCAAAACTATTAAAACGAGGTTGTCCCATACCTTGAGTTGGATCAGTATCTCCTGAATCCGATGATGAATCACTTCCACTATCCGATGAAGAATAATCAGAACCATCACGACTCGAAGAACCTGAAGATATCGATAATACATCAGTACTTACTTTTTTCTTATTGATTAAAGAATCCATTCCTAGACTAGGACCCGCTAATCCAGAAGGAGGACTTTGATACATCGGTTTAGATATGTCAAAACTTGGTTTCATAAGTGTTGAATCATCTACTTCAATAATATGATCATTGGTCGACGAGCGCATAATAGGATAATTTTGCATCCTTATTAAAAATCTAAAGGATTTGTTTTTAAATCAATGAGACGCAGAAAAACGATATAAACAAACAATATAAGAAGTCCATTATGTTGATTTCCATCGATGTGGGCATTAAAAATTTGGCTCTCTGTATTTTAGATAAAGTTCATATTCATGAATGGAGAGTGATTAATTTGACCTATGGAAACAATCTATGTACTTCTATTATTCAAGCATTAAATGAACTACAACTACGTTATCATTCCGCACATATTGTGATTGAACGACAAATGACTAAAAAAATGTTAAATATTCAATGTTATCTTGAAATGTATTTTCGTTTAAAAGGCCATTCTGTAATTATTTATAGTCCTAAACATAAATTGGCTGGTACAGGTAAAGAGAATAGTGGAGGTGGTAAATCTTTTTATCAGGCACGTAAGAAAGCTGCTATTATATTATGTAAAGAATGGTTGGATAAATACCCTCAAGAAGGATGGATTCATGAATTATGGAGAACTACAAAGAAAAAAGATGATATATCAGACGCTTTGATGATGGCAATTGCTTATCAATCCAATCCAGTTTTAGATACAACTCAACCAAAAGATATAAGAGCACGTAAACCAACAGCACTTCAACAAGCACGAGGCAATTATTCAAAATGTAATATAAAATTTTTCTTACAAACGATGAAAGCCCCTATTATCGAAGTTGCAATTGATAAGAAAATCATGAAATCCATTTATAAGTTTTGGCCAACACTTACAGATTGTCTTCGAGAATTAAAATTAGAAAAAGATATATTAACTTCGAGTTAATGCTTTTGTTTTTCTGATCGTTTCCATACAGCTTCTTGCAATTGTTTAACAACATTTGGAGAAAAAGCTTTTAGATGATTTCTTATAATTAATTTTGTTAAATAAGGGAAAAATACATCTTTCATATAAATTTTATTTCCTTCCGTAATTTGTTTGCATTTAAGTGCAAGCCATTCATATTTTTTATACATTAAATGATTTAAATCATTGCTTGGGAAGAACGGACATAATAGACCAGAATTAGTGAGGGATAAAATATAGCTACGAATATTAGGATGTTTTAAATAAGCGCTTGGAATATCTTCTAATAAATTTTCAAATACGATATAATTATAATCTGGACAAAGGAGTAATTTATTTTGATGATCGATATAAACAGAGTTGTTATCAATTATTAAGATTCGATTTTCAAAAAGTTCATCCTTTTCTTGTTTAGTAAGTGGCGGATTTCTACCAATAGATCGTAAAATGCGAGGAAATATAGCTTGAAGTGATTTTCGATAATTTCCTCCAACATCTACCGTACAATCATCACGTGTAAAAATAGGACGTTGAAACTTAATTCCATGTGATTTTTCAACCCATTGAATTTCTTTATACGCCCATATACGTTCACTTGCTGTATAGACATAAAATATAACTTGATTATTAAAATACTGAGTTATATCATGTATAAAATTTGAGAAGCCTGGACGAATCAAGTTTTGCGTGGGTAAAAAAGCTTTGGGAATTTTATTATTATTGGGTCGACCTTTTAAACCAAACTTTTTAAAATATTGATGCATTGCGTGTTTTTGAGATTGATAGTCAACTTGTCCAGCAATTGTTCCATCCCAATCTAGAATAATAATATAGGGTAATCCATCCATCCGTTCTTAACCATAAAAAAGAAAGTAAAATGAATTTCCATCGTAATAATAAGATGTTACTATCTCGAAATTATCAACCGATTTCTCGTGGAAAAATAAAAACTTGCATTTATGCGATTCCACCGATTCATCAACCCATTATAAATATTCTTTCTAAGGATCAAGTATTACCAGAATTTTTAGATAGCTATAGTAAAATATGCCAATTACCTAAATTTATAGAAGGACGTAGTTTTCCTCAGAAATGTTTAAAAACCCTTTATATTCCTTCTATTGATCAACAATATGAGATTTTACAAAGTCTTAATGAATTGAATGAAAAAATAAATATTCATGAAATACAACCCTTTCTAATATATTTTATGGCCCATCAAGAAAAAGAAAAAGCAAACGATTTTTTAGTTGCTTATCAACAGTATCAACATGCTTTAGACTATATGATAACTACTTTGCAACAAATTGGCTTTTAAGCAGAGCACATTAGGCATTCTTCAGGATTATCACGGCGGCAAGCTGCCACGGCTTCTTCTTGAGAAGCATTTCCAAGACGTTTTGCTTTTTCAACCGCTATCATTAATTTTGGATCAATTGTAAACGCCATTGTCTTTGCTTTTGGACGTGTTCGTAGATAATAAAGGCCTGTTTTAAGTCCTTTTGACCAACTATAGAAATGCATATTGGTAAGTTTCGCAAATGTTGCATCTTCTATATAGAGGTTTAGTGATTGGGTATGGCAAATATAAGGTGTACGATCCGCAGATTGTTGAATGGATGATTTTTGACTGATTTCCCATACAGTCTTATATAGCATACGGATTTCTTCTGGAATAATTTCAATATGTTGAATACTACCATCTCCTGCGATAATAAGGTCTTTCATTTCTTTATTCCAAAGACCTAGTTCCATAAGATCTTTAATCAAATATTTATTAATAATAGTAAATTCACCTGCGAGAGTGCGTCGCTGATAAATATTTGAAGTGAGGGCTTCAAAAGATTCGGTATAACCCATAATTTGACTGGTACTTGCAGTAGGCATCAATGCAATCAATAGTGAATGACGTATACCATACTTCTTAATATTTTCTTTGAGGGTATTAAAATCATACAGTTGAGGAGTAACTCCATGCATATCAAATTGAAGAATACCTTTTGCGGCGGGACTTGTCTCAAAACTGCTATAAGGACCTACTTTACGAGCGAGTTCCATTGAAGCTTCCAAACTAGCATGATACATTGTTTCTGCAATATCTCGGTTGAGTTTTGCTGCCTCATCACTTTCATATGGCATTCGTAGCATCATATAAACATCAGCTAGACCTTGTATACCAATTCCAATGGGACGATGACGCATATTGGAACACTTGGTTTCGGGGGTAGGATAAAAATTGCGATCAATCACTTTATCCATATTATAAACTACTTTTTTGACTGTATTATGCAAAAGTTCTAGATTAAATTGCTTGACACCTTCAATTGTTTTTACAAAAGATGGAAGTACCATCGATGCTAGATTACATACACCATATTCCTCTTCAGAACTGTGAATTAGGATTTCACTACATAAATTAGAACATTTAATAACACCTAGATTACTTTGATTCGATTTTTGACATGCATCTTTATAAAGCATATAAGGACCCCCTGTTTCAATTTGACTCTTTAGAATTTCCAACCATAGATCTTGAGCTTTAATTACACGCTTTGCTTTACCTTCTTCTTCATAGCGTGTATAAAGATCATCGTAATCTGATCCATATACATCATCCAATCCAGGTGTTTCAAAAGGACAGAATAGAGACCAGTTTCCATTTTCTTTGACACGACGCATGAAAATATCTGGAATCCAAAGGGCAATAAATAGATCACGGCATCTTTCTTCTTCTGCACCTGTATTACGACGAAGCGCAACAAATTCAAAGACATCTGGATGATGAGGACTCATATAAACTGCAGCACTACCATTTCGCTTTCCTGCTTGATTTACATGTAGAAGTGTTTGATTTAGAACACGTAGGAATGGTGTTGTACCTGTAGATTTTCCATTGGTTCCACGGATGGTAGAGCCACGACTACGAATTTTGTTAATATTGATTCCAATACCTCCTGCAAATTTTGAAATCATCGCACAATCTTTAATGCTATCGTACATACCTTCAATACTATCTCCCTTGACTTCCAATAGGAAGCAAGAACTCATTTGAGAATGACGTGTTCCTGCATTAAATAGGGTTGGTGTTGCGTGTGTATAGAGACGTTGACTCATTGCATCATACATATCAAATGCTTCCTCTAGACAATCTCCATGAATTCCAAGAGCCACACGCATCCACATATATTGAGGACGTTCTACAATTTTACCATTTACGCGTTGAAGATAAGCACGTTCAAGTGTTTTATAACCAAAATAATCAAATAGGTAATCTCGTTCGTGTTGGATATAGGTATCGATTTTTTCTTTGTTTTCTTGAACAATTTGGTACAATTCATCGCTTACCAATGGCATTAAATTACCATTTACATCCTTACAGGTATACAGTTTTTCAATAGCGCCGCTAAAAGTTGCAGGTGTATTTTTTTGTATATTGCTAATAATTACACGAGCAGCAAGAATACCGTAATCTGGATGAACTGTAGTCATTGTACTACATGTCATTGCAGTAAATTCATCAAGTTCAGAAGTTTCAACACCATCGTGAATACGAGCACATATTTTTTGTGCGACTTCATCCGGTTGAACACCACTTAGATTATTCGAAAGATTTTGAATACGTGCAAGCACTTTATCAAAGGAAACGCTTTCATAAGTACCGTTACGTTTTAGAACTCGCATCTTTGTTCTAAATATAAAGACAAGGTTTTAAATAGACTTGATGATATAAAAATAAATTTTTCATTTTTTAATTAGGGCTTGGGCAAACGTCTGTCCAAGTAACGTTATTGTTTACACTACAATCTTTTATATAACGGCAACGTAAACTATTCGGTTTATCTGGATCAGCTTCTATATCGCGTTTATTCATATATTCTGGATACATACGTCCACATGTCATTGCAACTGAATTATTAACAATATTATTTGCAGTTAAACCATCTATACGATTAAAATCAACTAATAGGTTTGTATAATTTTTATCAAGAGGTGTAACATTTGTTGAACTAAAAAGCGTATCTGTACTAATATTTTTTATATTCGGCGGTGCTTGACAATAATAATTCGTCCATGGTTGCCATTTTTTATTGATAAGTTTTTTCATTTCAGGAGTTACCTTTTTTAATTCCCAATAATCAGGACATATAAGGTTATCATAATTATTATATTCTTTTTTTATAGGTTTATAAGTTAATAATTGAATGAGTAATAAAGTAATTACTAAAATAACACCTCCCATAAAGGTTACAGTAAAACCAAAGTTTTGTTGAAATAAGAAATAACGCCCACTTTCAGAAAAAATACCAATCAATCCAAATATTAAAATAATAGTTCCATAAATAACCATTGCCGTAATACTACCTTTAAAATAATTTGCACGTCCTTTATCAAATGCTATCTTCTGTTCTTTGGTAAGAGGCTTTGAGGCCGCCGTTAAATTGTTCATAGTTTCTCTTATTTTTAAACAAACATTTTAGTTTCTAATGTTTTAGTTCCTTTTTGAGTGACAAATGATCCATAATCCATAGGCATTGGTAATGTACTTGCATCTTTACGATATACTTGATATTGTTTTAGATTACTCAATACTTCATTTACTGTCCATTCTAATACACGACTATTAAGTTCTTTAACCTGTCCAACAATATCTGTAGGTAAATTACGACCATATTGCAAATAAATAGAACGCATAACAATTTTTAAATCATGGTCGTTTTGACGACCAATTACATACTGTTTATTTGTACGTTTATAAATTGAATAACGAATACCATCTTGTAAAATATCAATATTGTTGGTTGAGAAGAAAAGATTACTGACCGGAGTTGGAGAAAAACCGCCAATTAATGCTTCTGCGTAAAAAGTTTTATTATTTACTTCTTTACGTTGAACTTCAGGAATAAGAATACGAGAAGAATCTGTTAAAATATTAATACGGCCATTAATAGATTGTCCTGGTTGCATTGGCTGAACATCTGCAAAAGCATTCATACTTTATATCTCTGTAAAAATGATATATTTTTATTTGCTAAAATTAAATGGAAACCTGGCTAACTTTACAAATTCCTAAAATTTTTAATAAAAATAAGATTACTGTCAATATAAATGAAGCATCTGAGATTTATTCAAAAATAGGTTATCATGTTGCAAAACTTATGGACAATATTCTTGCACTCATCTCAACTCAATCTATTATTAAAGATCCAAAAGCCCATACTGTATTACCTAGACATGTACAATATATATTAGATTATGTTCAAAAAACATGTTATCCCAAACAAGAAATTCAAAAAGGTGGTATAAAAAATCAAGATTTGTGGATGATTATTTCTTATAATATCATTGAAACAACAGAATATAAGGAACTATTTCCATCTACTGAAATAGTAACACGACTCATGGAACTTGGATTAAATATTTCAAATCATACACTCAATATTGTAAAACGTATTTTAAATATGCATGTAAACTGTTTGATGATGGACTTCTATGAGCGACAACCTATTACCTTAAAAAAAGTAGAAAAAATATTTGGTCTAAAACGCCATAGTGTATTTTATTAAAAATTGAAATAATCTTTAGTTAAAATAATATAAAATATATTAAAGCATTTAATACCGCTTTTAATATGACAATCATTACAATTGATGGGAATATTGGTGCTGGAAAAAGTACACTTCTTAAATATATTGAATCTCATACAAACTATCTAATTGATCTTGAACCCGTTGAAATATGGGAACCTTTCCTAATAGATATGTATCAAAACAATAAAGATGCTTTTGAATTCCAAGTAAAAGTATGGCTCGATCGTTGTTATGCATCTAAATATTCAAATAATAAAATTACATGTGTAGAACGCTCGCCTCACTTTCAATGGAATGTATTTTCAAAAGCGAATTATGAAAATCATAAACTCAATGATCGTCAAATTGAACTAATTGGAGAACTTTATAAAAAACCATGCTATATACCTGATATTTATATCTATCTAAAATCTGATCCAACAAAATGTATGGAGCGTATTCATTATCGTCATAGAGATTGTGAAAATGCAATTAATATATCTTATATTCAAAATCTTCATCACCTCCATGAAGAAGCCTATGAACGACTTCATCATTTATTCAAAGTCGAAATTGATATTGAAAATAAATCAATTGAAGAAATTGGTATCGAAGTGATTTATATAATAGATATACTTCTACATACTAGAACTAAAGCATGTGTAGTATAAATAAAAAATGAAGGTTTAATATTAAAAATTGACATAAACATTCTTTTCTCTTTTTGTATCAGGACAACCTATTCATGGCAAAAGATATACAGGAAAAATATAAAAAACATGAACTACGTGACCATATTTATCAGCTACCTGATACTTATATTGGTTCTGTTGAACGTACAATTCTAAAAACATGGCTTTATGATCCTATCAATAAACGTATGATTGAAAAAGAAATCGAATATGTGCCAGGACTTTACAAAATTTACGATGAAATCCTTGTAAATGCAATCGATCAAAGTTCACGTCTAAAAGCAGAAGTTAAAGCTGGTAAAAAAGATGTAAAACCTCTCAAACAAATACATATTGATATTGATCGCAAGACAGGTATTATTGAAGTAATCAACGATGGTGACGGTATTGATATTGAAAAACACGCAAGTTATAACAATGTATGGATCCCTGAATTGATTTTTGGAGAACTTCTAACATCTACCAATTACGATCCAGAACAAGAAAAATTATGGGGTGGTAAAAATGGTTATGGTGCAAAGCTAGCAAATATCTTCTCAGATGAGTTCATTATTGAAACAGTGGATCATCGTAGAAGTCTTATATATAAACAACGGTTTTATGAAAATATGAAGAAACGTGAAACTGCAAAAGTAAAAACCAGTACAAAATCACCTTATACAAAGATTCGTTTCCTACCAGATTATGCTCGTTTTGGTCTAGATGGTCTCACAGATGATCTATATGATCTCTTCCGCAAACGAGCTTACGATGCATGTGCAACAACTGATTCTACTGTATCTGTTTATTTCAATGATGAAAAACTAGAAGCCAAAGACTTTGAAAAATATGCAGATCTTTATATTGGAAACAAAGATGAACGTCCTCGTGCGTATGAGAGCTGTAGTGATCGTTGGGAAGTTATTGCTACTTATTCTGAATCCGGACAGTTCGAACAAATATCCTTTGTTAATGGAATTAACACACTTCGTGGGGGCAAACATGTAGAATATCTTACCAATCAAATTACGAAAAAACTATCAGAAATGGCCTCATCAAAGAAAAAGAAAGAAGTTAAACCACAACATATCAAAGATAATCTTACAATCATCGTAAAAGCTTACATTGTAAATCCAGCATTTGATAGTCAAACCAAAGAAACACTTACTACCCAAGCTTCTAAATTTGGATCAAAATGTGATCTAAGTGATAAATTCTTTGATAAACTATACAAAACAGGTATTGTGGAGAAAGCAGTTAGTCTTACAGAATTCCATGAAAAAAAGAAAGTTGCTAAAACCGATGGTAAGAAAACTGCTCGTGTTCTTATCCCTAAATTAGATGATGCAAATCGTGCAGGTACCAAAGATAGTATTAATTGCACACTCATCCTTACTGAAGGAGATTCTGCCAAGACGATGGCTATTGCTGGTCTTAGTGTGATTGGTCGTGATTATTATGGTGTCTTCCCTCTTCGTGGTAAGATTCTAAATGTAAAAGACGCCAATCTCAAGAAAATTGCAGAAAATGAAGAAATTACTAATCTAAAGAAGATTATCGGTTTGGAACAAGGTAAAGATTATAAAGATCTTAGCAGTCTACGATATGGACGCATTATGATTATGACAGATCAGGATCACGATGGTAGTCATATCAAAGGACTACTCTTCAATGTATTCCAATCGATTTGGCCCTCACTCTATAAAACAGAACGATTCCTCACATCAATGCTAACGCCTATCATCAAAGTCACACATACCAATGGTGAAAAGATTTCCTTTTATAGTATTACTGATTTTGAAAACTGGAGAAAAGCAACCGAAAAGACAGCCATAGGTCTTCGTCCATGGACCATTAAATATTACAAAGGTTTGGGTACTTCCACCGCAAACGAAGCTAAAGACTATTTCCGTGATATGAAAGTAACAGAATATGTCTATACAGGTAAGACATCTGATGAAAATTTGGATCTTGCCTTTAATAAAAAAAGGGCAGATGATCGTAAATCTTGGTTGATGAAATATAATCGTGAAACCATTCTAGATTATAGTCAAATGAAAATCCCATATGAAGAATTTGTGAATAAGGATCTCATTCATTTCAGTAATCGTGATTTAGAACGTTCCATTCCAAGTCTATGTGATGGTCTCAAAGAATCTACACGTAAAATTATGTATGGTTGCTTTAAACGTCGTCTCTTCAACAAAGAAATTAAAGTCGCTCAATTGTCAGGCTATATTTCAGAAGTAAGTGCTTATCATCATGGTGAAACTTCACTTCAACAAGCAATTATTGGAATGGCGCAAAACTTTGTAGGTACCAATAATATTCATTTGATGCAACCCATTGGTCAATTTGGTACCCGTATTCAAGGAGGTAGCGATTCAGCTTCGGCTCGTTATATTCATACACTCCTCACGGAAATGGCTCGTAAAATTTTTAGACAAGAAGATAATCCTATCCTAAATCGTATGGAAGATGATGGAAAACCTATTGAACCTGAATATTATATTCCAATTCTACCATTGGTACTTGTTAATGGTGGTATTGGTATTGGTACAGGATTTTCAACCAATATTCCTCAACATAATCCAAGTGATGTCATTGATCAATGTATGAAGATTATTGAAGCCCTTAACAAACAAGAACCTATTCAAACAAAAGAAGATATTGAGTCTATGTACAAGGTCATTGATAAAACCCGTCTTGGTTCTATTCAACCTTGGTATCTTGGTTTCAAGGGTACAATTACACCTGGTAAAGAAGGCACTTATCAAAGCCGAGGTGTTTGGAAATGGCTAGACGATCAAATCCTTGAAATTACTGAATTGCCGATTGGTACTTGGACGGAAGATTATAAAGAATATCTAATCGCAATGATTGCAAACAATAGCCCTATCCTTAAAGACTTTGAAAATCATTACACAGATAAAAATGTTCGTTTTATTCTAAAATTCTATCCTGGTGTTAGACCAGGTGTTGAACTCAATCTAGAAACTGAGTTTAAATTGGTATCATCTAAGAATTTAAGTATGAATAATATTCATCTCTACAGTGAAGCTGGATCTGTACAAAAATACAAAGATACTCAAGAAATCATCAAAGAATGGTCAAAAGTTCGACTTCTTAAATATTATGAACGCAAGAAATATCAACTCAAAGAATTGGATAATAAATATAAACTCGTTAGTTCAAAAGTCCGTTTTATCCAAGAAATCATTGACAAACAACTTCATATTATGAATCGTATGGAAAAAGAAGTAGAAGCTGAACTAACAGAACGTGGATATCCCAAACTCGTTGAACGTATTCAAGCAGATGATGAAGATGAAACACCTGAACAAGTTGCAAAACAAGTTGCCAATTATGATTATCTCATCAATATGCCTATTCGTCAATTAACCTTTGAAAAGAAACAAGAACTCGAAAAGGAAGCTCAGCGTCTTGATATGATGATTAAAGAGCTCAAAACAAAGACCATTCAACAGATTTGGAAAGAAGAACTAGAAGACTTAGAAAGTATTTGGGAAACATATCGTAAAGAAATGGAATATCAATATGAAAATGATGCTCCTATGAAAGAAATAAAACTTAAAAAGAAAAAATAAATCATACAAAGACTTTGTATTAGATAAACTTACCTTCTTTTTTCATTTCATGTTTGGACTCTGATGTTTAGAGAGAATTATACAAAATATAGGTGTTTTAATATAGCTATAAAAATATAACTTATTAAAGAATACAAATTTATAGATCATTAAAAATTGGATATGAATAAAAACATTGGGATTAAAGACTCCTCTTTTTCATTTCATGTTCAGACTCTGATGTTTAGAGAGAATTATACAAAATATAGGTGTTTTAATATAGCTATAAAAATATAACTTATTAAAGAATATATAATATAAAATAGTTAATAGATACAAGAATGATACAATTTCGTAGCAAATCAATCATTGCAGATATGGATGGTGTGCTCTTCCGTCATCCAAAATTATTTAAAATGGTTTCAGATAGAGCTACTGGATTTGTAAAGAAATCTATCAATCCATATATGAGCGATCAAAAAGCTAAGAAAATTAATGCTGTTCTTTATAAAAACTTTGGCCATACGGTTTTGGGACTAAAAGCAATTTATAATCCAACAGTAACTACAAAAGATTTTTGTGATTATGTATATGATAAAGATTTTTTACAGAGTATGCCTCAAATTGAAAAAGAGAATCCATTTTATGAAGGTAAGATTGAAGTTAAAAACCTTGTAAATAAACTTACTCAAAAAGGCATTTCATTCTATATATTTAGTAATGCTCCTGTAAAATGGTGTAAGACTGCTTTAAATATGATGGATGTTGATTTGGATTTACAAAATATTATTGGTAGTGATTCTTATATTTATGGAGACCAAATGTTATTAAAACCAGAAAAAGAAGCGTATAAAAAGATTACAGAACACATTTATGAAACAAATGGTCATCCTTATAAGACTCAATTGATTTATATAGACGATCAAATGAGTAATTTAATACCGATTATTGACCATCCTCATTGGAAAGCAATTTGGTATCATCCAAATAAAGATCATATTTATACAGATAAAATCTATGGAATTGAAGAACTCGATCAATTGCACCTATTGCTATGACATTTTTTCTTCTTCCATCCATTTTCGTGTTAGATTTACTAAGATTAATTTAATCCGTTGTAATATATTTTTATATTCACTACTTTCATATTCCATTTCATTTACATCCGTAATATGATTTCTAAAAGGTTCTAGTTTTAGATATAATTCTTTTACAAGTTTCATATCATCTTTCATTTCGTTGACTTTGCTTAAAGCAGCTGTCGTCATATGATGAGTAATAACAGGAAATACATCGTCATCATGAGCAAATTCCCATTTACCATCCCCTACATGTATTTTACTGTAAGTACTATTGGGATTGGTTTTATGAACGATACGATTTTGAGGATTTTCCATGACCGTTCCAATGAATTTATTAAAACCGATAAAAGGGGTACTTGAAGCGTTCAATAAAGCTTTCATAGTAGCTTTTGTTATTTGATCACATACAAAGTCAAAATTCTTATCTCCTGATTGAGGGAAAGTTAGTATATTTACTATGTTGTTTTGGGTATTATTATTATTCTGATCACCGGATACATTATTAATTGTAGATGCCACTTGTTGAGATATAGCTGTTGGCGTATCTGTGACTGGAACCAACGATTTGGAATCAATTTCTTTTTTGGTTTTACATATCTTATAATGTTTAAAACGTGAAGTATCATGCGTAAACGTCTTATGGCAATATTCACACGAATACTTATCTCGAATCCCTTTGCATTTTTCCATATGCTTCGTTAAATACCATTTTGCATAGAGGCATTTGTCACACTTTTTACATCTATATTCCTTATCATTCTGTATGTCTATTTCATTACCATTATTATTAGGTACATTACCAGTATTATTATGTATATTACCAGTATTATTATGTATATTACCAATATTATTATGTATATTAACAGTATTATTATGTATATTATCAATATCAATATCACTATGTATCCTTCTCATATGTCGTAACATATTATCCCTACGTGTAAAATCCAAGTAACATATAGAACATGTATAATTAAGGGGGGTGGGAGGAGGTAAAGAGGACATACTATTAAAGGTAAAGAAAAGAATTGTTTAAATAATAATATACACCGTAAAAACGGAGGGGGAGGAGGAGGGAGGCACCGGAAAATTGCGGGGGGGGGCGGAAAAAAAATAAATTATTTGAAAAAAATTTTTCATTTCATTTATATTTACAAAAAAAACAAAATTTGTCCGGACTTAAACATTTCAACTAGATACGATTATAAACATGCCTCTCTATGTGAGAAAGTTACCCTGTGCAAATGGGCTTATGATTGATGAGAAACAAATTCCTAAAAATATGGCCATGTACAATCCAAGCAAAGCAGGCCCTTATATATATATACGTCAAACAGAATATATGATGTCTGGTGAAGAAAATAGCATGTTGATTCATGATGAACGTACAGGAAAAGTAACACATATTGATACTCCTTGGAATTTAATGCCTAAAACAGTGAATTTATTTCGTGGGATTGAAGATTTAAGACTTTGTGAATTTGAAGGTCGTATTTGGTTTGGAGGCACAGCAACTCATATTTCAGATAATATGGACAATGAATTGGTGATTGGCTATTTTAATAAGGAAATGACCAAAGTCGAAAAAGTTCAAATGGTGGATATTGGTGTACGTCCTGTTAAAAATGTCATTCCTTTCGTATATCAAAATAGATTGATTTTATTAGATATCTATTTACGTAAAATTTATGAACTTAAAACGAACGAAGATACAAAAGAATGGTATGTTGAAACTTTTCAAACACTTACACCGGCATCAGGTGTTTCTAGAGAAAAATATCGTGGTTCCACAGCTCCCATTCATTTACATGGTTCCATTTATGGATGCGTGGTTCATGATATTATTTTCAATGATAATAAACGTTTAGTAACACGTCTTAGTTACTTGCATAATTGGTTAGAATTTGATATTGAAACAGGACTGATTACATTTATTTCGACATCTTTTTGGGCGGCCCATTGGGGAATTGAATATATTAGTGGAATTGATCGCAATAAAGAAGGACAAATTGAATTATTTATAGGAATTCAAGATAAGCTTCCTATGAAATGTGTCACAACTTTATCTGATTTACGTATTGGTAAATAATTTTATTATTTTTATTTAAAACTTTATAAACGTTATATTTAGAAGATTAATGGGGTATGAAGTTCGACAAATCTTTGACATTGTTAAAAAATAATTTTATGACTGAACCTCTTCGTCAATCCATTTTGCCGTATCGTTATTGGAAGAAATACATTAAAATACATAAAGATATTTTAAATCCAAATGAAATCGTAGCAACACTCGACCAACAGTGTAAAGAAGCCGAACAACAATTTATCCAAGAACTTTATATCAATTTATATCACCCTAAGTCTTTTTTTAAATGTTGTTCTTTAAAACCAAGAGTATATCCTTATGACATTTCACATGAATTAATTCAATTTAGTGAAATTAATCGCTTAACACTGTATAAAATTTGTAAAAAACTTCAAAAAAATGGTGCTTCTAATTTACTTCAATATTATTCTAATGCAAATTATAAATTTATTGCTTCTCACGAACTGCAGTATTTAAAAATGAAAAAACAAAATCCAAAAGAATGCCCTATTTGTTTTGAAGAAAATGCAAATCCTTATATCATTCTAGATTGTGAACATTATATGTGTTTATCATGCGTATTAAAAATGACAAATACAGAAACAATTAATGCGACAATTTATAATAAATTATATATAGGTCTTGAACGTTTGAAACAATGTCCTTTTTGCCGGAAAGCTCAACCTTTAACAAATATTTCAAAATATCATTTTTATCCAAATCCTCCAAAATAGTTATTTAAAATTTTTTTTGTTTGTTTTGATATATAACGGCAGAACTGGAACATCTACGCTTATTGAAGTTTAATGATGATAAACCTTTGTCTTTATCCTCTACCTCATTGATGTATAAAAAAGAACAAGATGTTTATGATACTATTCAGTCATTTTTAAAATTAACCCATCATTGCGAAGAAAGCATTTACTTTTTAGATATTGGTGAGATTGAACGGCATTTTGATTTATGGCAAGAGCGTTTTAAAGGAATTCATCCTTATTATGCAATTAAATGTAATCCAGATACTGAATTTATCAAACGCTTAGCTGAACTTGGTGCTAATTTTGATTGTGCTTCTATTGCTGAAATAGATCGTGTATTATCCTTAGGAATTTCACCTGAACGTATTATTTTCGCAAACCCATGTAAACGACAACGTGATATTGTTACTGCTTATCAAAAAGGAGTTCATATAGTTACTTTTGATAATGAAACCGAGTTGATTAAAATTGCAAATGTATGCCCACAAATGAATGTAATGCTTCGTATTTATGCCAAAGATCCAGATGCTCGTTGTCAATTTGCTCATAAATTTGGTGCAGATGCTTCTCGATGGCCACTTTTATTCGAAACTGCTAAAAATCTTGGAATTAATATTACGGGAGTAAGCTTTCATGTAGGTTCTGGTGCTTCTTCTCCTAAAGCATATGCACTTGCGATTAAAGAAGCACGTGATTGTTATGATTTAGCAAAAACATATGGATATGAACTAAAAATTATTGATATTGGAGGTGGATTTACCTCTCATAAATTACAAGATATTCCAGAAGCCATTTTAGAAGCAAAAGAAAAGTATTTCCCCACAGAATTGGGATGTCAATTTATAGCAGAACCAGGTCGTTTCTTTGCGGAGACTCCAGGGTATTTAGCAACCAATATTATTGGTATTCGTAAAACAGAAAATACACGTGATTATTGGATTACAGATAGTCTTTATGGTTCTTTTAATTGTATCTTTTACGATCATTATACTCCAGTTCCTGAATATATTAAACAATCCAAATACAAATATTTTACTACATTATATGGTCCCACGTGTGATGGTTTGGATAAGATTTTAGAACTTAAAGAATATCCTGAAATGGAATTGAATGAATGGATTCTTTTCAGAAATATGGGAGCTTATACACTTGCAGGAGCATGTAATTTTAATGGTATTCCCTTTTTAAATACACACATTGTATATTTGCTTCAAAATAAATCTTCATAAAAAAGAAGAAAACCTCTTTGTGTCCTATGCAAGCCCATCCAAGTCAATATCAAACTCCAATTTACCAAGATACACCCGTCACACATTATTCTGCTAAAATTGCATCTCCTAGTCCAGCTACACAATATACTTTTCAAAATAAAATACCTGTGATTCACTCTGCCATTTATTTAACTATTTTATTTGTTGTTTTATCAAATACACAAGTACATACTTTTCTTAATAATTTTTATGGTATGTGGACGAGCCAACCTAATGGTTTATTAGATGAATTAGGATTTCCTACTTTTAAAGGAACTATTTTGTTTGGAGGGCTTTTCTTTATCAGTACATTATGGATAATAAAAAAATAATAAAATGGTGAGGGCGGGATTCGAACCCACGAACCATTTAGGAATCGCTCTTGAGGCGATCGGATTTGACCACTTTCCTACCCCACCAAGGACATTTTATTGTCCAACAAGTTTGAAGAGAGATTATTATTAACAATATTATATTTTTTTAAACTTTCATAGTTTTCTTAGCGATAGTTGTTTTCTTCTTAGGAGGAGGGGGTGGCGGAGGTGTTGGCTCACGTTCATCTTCATCATCTTCATCCTCTTCTTCTTCTTCTTCCTCTTCAGATTCAGATACAACTGTGACTGGAGATGATTTTGATGGTGTAACTTTTAGATTTTGAACAGCAGCAACAACATCCTCGTTTAGATCTTCGTCGTCGTCATCATCATCATGAGCAACGGCTTTCTTTACAACATCTGCTTCTTCATCACTATCTTCAATCGTCTTATAGCGAGCAATACGACTCTTTTGGAAGTAACCATTAATCACTTTCCATGTGCAACCATACTTACCTCCCGCAAACCATAGACCAACAAGTTCAATAGTAAGACGTGTCTTTGCACCTTTAAGAGTATCTTTGAGTTCCATAAAATTTACTTCATTACCATCCATATCATAGCTATCGAAACTAAAGGTGTCTGTTTCATCACGATAAGGGAGTTTTGCACGGAAAGTTGGTGGATAACGGTTAAGAAGTTTGCCTGTTTCTTTATCTTTATCAAAACGTAGATTGGAAGAAAATAGCTTGGCAACTAGAGCTTCCATATCTTCATAACGATCGTTGAGCCATGTTACACGATTGGCAAAGACATCTTTTTTGATTTTTGATTCAATTTCCTGAAGCTTATCAAAGAAGTTTGTGAGAGGTTTATTATCTTCCTTACCACGGAAACTAACATCAACTACGTAACGAGGTGGCTGTTGTTGTTGTTTTTTTGTGTTTTTATCAAATACAACATTTGCTGCATCTGTAATACCATAAGGCATATGCATTACAGGTAGTTGTAGAACAAGACGTTCACCGGCATAATTTAGACGAACACTCTTACCACCATTTGTATTTTTCTTTGGTGGTTGATAGGTGATTTTAGAAATATCAATATGTTTAGGGAGGAAAGGAGTATAATCCATGGCTATTACTTGTTGTTTATATAACAGATGTGTTTAAGTACTTTATAATATTTAAAGTACTACGAGAACTCGTGTCAATATACAACTTCCAGAGGAAGAAGACTAACTATCATAGATGGAGAGTTTCAATTTTTTTTCTGATGCCATTTTTTTGATTTAGAAAGAAAAAGCGTTCTTTCGTTAAAGTATGGTAGGGGTATGTGTTTATTTTTCACGTAACCGAATGGGACATCGTTGTCTTCGTTCATGTAGAAACCAATACTGCTATGCACATTCCCGTCAATATCAACTTTTACAACAATATTTAAACGATTATTTTAAAGTTCGTATCTATTCGCTCAATGATATCTATTTATATCTTGATGATTTATCATTAGATATTGTAAAAGTGATTGTAAGCTATCTCACAGATCATTCAACCTTACGACATTATTTAGTAAAATTACAATTGATTCTGCCAAATAGCCATTATACAAAACAACAATTGCTTGAACAAATCTTATTGTATCATCGTAAAGTACACTATGTTTATAAACATGAAATTTCTTTACGAACTCTTCAAAAAAAATGGCTTATTTCAAGTAAAAAAGGTCCTTATATACCTCATAATGCAGTGAATAATACAGACCCTTTTACACTTGAACCAATAATCGAAATTGACTCAGCACTTTTATTTAGCTATAAAGATTCGCAAAAAAATATCTATGTATTTAGAGGTCATGAATTTGCCCATCATATTGATATTAATGGCCCCTATAATCCACTCAATCGAGATGATTTAAGTAGCTATACCATTTATCGTTTGCGATGTTTTATTGAAGATTCTTCTCATTTACATACATTTGAATATGTATGGAATACACCAAAAGAAGCTTTTTTAGATGTACTATATGAATATGAAAAATATGGAATATATACTTTATTAGATTGGTTTATTCAACTAAATATTGCTCAAATCATTAATATTTTTATTCTATTCAATGAAATTATGATAGATCATCAAATAGATCTATTTGATATTAAAATGCTTGATGAAGCACTTATTAACCATCACAATCAAGAAATGGCTCAAATGGCTCTTGCAATTGAAATGAAAAAAATAATTGAATTGGAACATCCAAAGAAGTTTTATTTTATATGTAGTCTATTCATTATCATTGCAAAGGTTGATAAAACAATTGGAAGAGCATTACCTAATTGGGTTTGGTTAGGAACTAATATTTCAAATAATGAATAAAATTTATGCTTGAAAATTTTTAACATTTGTATTAATTTTTTCTTCCAATGCATCATTACGTTTGCGTTGTATTAATTTGGGTAAAATACGGTCAATTTCATTTGCTGGAATAAAATACCACATTCGCTTCCTTATTGTATCTGTTGTATTTGCCTTTGTGTAACTAATTAAACACTCATTACCATCTGTTTGTATATATTGACGATTATCAACTGCTAATGAATTATATTTATCTTTTACACGTGTAACTAATTCTAATAAATTTCCTTCAAAACGGAAACGTGACATTTTATCATAGTTTTCAGTTTTATCATTACATACAATCGATTGATAATTGCCACTGAACTTTTTATTACGATTATCAAGGCATGTATATTCTGGACAAGGAATCGGTGGTGGATTATCTACACAAAATTTAGGAGAACATACCTTCTTTGTTTTCCCAGTATCCTTTATTTCTGTTTTAATAACTTTTTCTGCAGCGAAACATCTTGATTTATATGAAGATGTAAGATTATCAAAGCCCCTATATGTCGGGGTTCCGGATCGAAAATTAGTACCTGTCTGCGTCCAAGCCCATGCGAGATCAGGTTCATTTTCTGTAAATGTTTTAGAAATTCCTCCATAGTTGGCGTGTTCGTAAAGTGTTATAGATGTACCTTTTGGTACTTTAATAGAACTAGCGGCGTCATTAAACAAACCAATCCATGGGTTTGCAGTGCCCGGGACGATTCCAGCAGTCCCCGCTGGGTATTTACCCCTCGCCTCTCCCAGTGATTTGTTAACGTCAATATCATAAGATATACCTGTATAGTTAGGATGTTCATATAATTGAATTTTTCCAGAACATTTACCATATGTTTTCACAGTTTCATATATAGGTACATTTGAACAGTTTGAATCATATTTTTGACACGGTGGATCTATTATTTTTGAAGCACAACCATTATTTTCATCACATTTATTTTTATTAATTGAAAATAATGGGTCCATTTCAAGAAATGCATCTAGTTTGCTTTTAGAATCCTTGCAATTATACGCACAAGTCTGTGATATATTAGTAAATATAGGTTTATCAAAATCATAACCATTTCGTTTATTAGTAGTTATTTCTTTTGCAATTATAGATAAGTCTAATTTAGTGGTAATTGAATTAAATTTACCTTTTACAAATGAACCTGTAGTAGAGTTTTCCAATAGGAAATCCCCATTATTATTTAAAATACGATAATCAATTTTGTCTTGTAATATATAACTTGAAGCAGTATTTTTATAAATATTTGTAGGCAACATCCATTGGGCGATTTTTGATTGAGTTATTGTATTCCATTTTTCATAATCATCATCACGTTTTTCTTTTTCTTGCTGCATATCTATTTTACACCATTCATTATCATAATTATTATAACGATCATCTAGACGATATTGTCTTGGAACCCAAACTTGCTTTGCATTATTTTTATCAACGGGTTGCATAACCAGTGTTTTTCCATCTGTTCCAATACCTATACAGAGTAAACTATCATAATTAATAATATAATAAGAACGGTTTATACATATATGTTCATAATAAGATAATGTACCTGTATTACTACATCCTTTTAAAACAGGTGGTTTTAATTCTGTAAAACCAAATACAGATGATGATGGTATTGGAGAAGCTACTACTGCAACTTTTATATATGTAGTTACAATATTACTGTTATTATATATATTGAGATTAGTTCGTGATAAAACTGCTTGTTTTAAATCTCTACCAAATAAATTTTGTAAACCTATATCTATATATTCAATATTAAATGTATATTTTCCATCTGTATCTTTATAAGGTGGGCCAGCAGATGTATATTTTAATTGAGCGATAGGACGATTATTTGTAGTTGAAATTAAGAACCCTTCTTTAGATATATAATACTGTATATTGTTATCATCTTCAATAGTTCCAATATAAGCATTAATATTGGAAAGTTTCATTGGTATATCTGTTAGATCATCAATTAATAATATAGTATAATTTGTTCCATTAATATTCATCTTAAATTTACTACCATTATAGAAAGCAGGATATTGTAAGTTGTTTTTATTTGTAAATATTAATGGATAATATCCATTAGCATTCAATTTAGTTTTTGTAGGATTTAAACTAATAGTACCATAAATCCCATATATATTAATTAATTTTCCGTTTTTATCAATTTTCCAATATGTATTTTTCATATTTCCATTTCCTTTATAAGTACCTTCCAATTGAGGAATTATAGGATATTTTATATCAAGAGGACGATTTTTTTCTGTGAAATCATTTCTGTTTAGTGATTTTAAAAATATAGATTCTTCTTGATATTCACTGATTTGTTCAAATGATTCAATAGAAGACTTTTTAAATGCAAAATTATATATCCAATAAATAATTACAATGAATATAAGTATATATAAACCTCCAATGTAATAATTATTCATATGATAGAAAAATCTCTTAATTATAAGAAAGAATATTATGAAGATATATTTTGAATAGGCATAGGATTTTTTGTAATGATGGAACAGTTATATAAATCAATAGCATTTGGATCAAATGCTTTGATATGAACATTCTCTCCAAAGAAACTCGTACCTAAACTTCCATTTACACGACGAGAAGCTTCTTCACTATTGATTAAATATAGATTACCATAATTATAAAGATTTAGGTCATCTTTATTATCACTTAAACAGGTTGCTTCATAAGGTGTTTCTTGGTTTAAACAACCACATGTTTTATTTTCTCCCTGTTCATAACATTTTATAAAGCAAGGTCCTTCAAAAGAACGTTTATCAATAATAGAACGCATATTGCATTGTATATTCTCCCAATTACGATATACAAATTGATAAGATTTATTATAGGTTGGAAATAATAAATACAATAATATATTTACCTTTTGACGATTAACTGTTCCAATTTGTGTAATACATTTTTCTTGAACAGAGGGTATAGAAGCTGTTTTTTCATAGTCAATTGAATAACTTGTGTTTTCATATGCTTTAGCATTATATTGAACACTTAGATTACGAACATTACAATCTTTATCAATAATACGTAAATAGGGGGCTTGAAAAATTAAAGCGTAAATAGGACCATTTAATTGTGTTAAGCTATTTTGACTATAAAAACGCTGTAGATGTTGCATAATACGTGTTTCTACTTCTGCAAAATGTGTAACTTCAAAGAATTCTTTTTTTACTGGGAAAACAACATTTTTAAATAAATTTACTAGATTACGATCAAATGTCGTTAGATCATTTCCTTCAATTTTAAATTTTAGACAACGATCCATAATTAAAAGTTGATTTTCAAATTCTAATGGTTTTGTAGAGATAGACTTAAGATAATTGGTTTCTCCGGCAGCAGAAGATTGATATAAGAGCGTTGTATTTGTTTGAGAAGGCTTTAATTTTAAAAAATCTTGTTGAATCGCATCTGCAAAATATTCATATCTTGGAACAGCAATTAAGACAGCAATAAACAATAATATAAGAACACCTAAAAATTCATAAATCTTCATTGCTTAACTCTTATAAGAATAGTAGAAAAAGAAAACCGACTCTTTGTTTATACCGTAGGAACTGTCGTTGTAGTTGTTGATGGAGTAGTTGTAGTTGTGGATGGAGTACCCACAGGTGTAAGTTGCAATTCTACTTTTTGTCCATTGATCATTCCATACACTTTTCCTTCTAATACAAGGTCTTTCTTTAGAATCAAGTCTTCTTTGGCTTCTGTTGGAGCATCTAAGATGAGAGAAGCGTTGGCACCAAAACCAGTTAAATAAGTATTTCCTTGAGCATCAGGGAAAGCAACACAACGTTCTGGAACACCACCACAAATTTTAAATTGTTTTGTGAGTTGAACGTCTTTAATAGTCATACCACTCAAAACATTAATATTTTTAATCAAATCAATATTAGGACTTGCAACTCCTGATAATCCTGAAAGAGGAATATTGCTATTACCACTTTTAATATCTAATAATGAACCAAAACCAGTTTCAATACTACTGACTTTAGTATTAATGCCATTTAAAGATGCGTTAAACATTGCCATGGATGTACCCATTCCCGTTAAAGATGTATTTATAACTGAAATGTTAGAACCATATTGGGTTAATTGTTTATCTTGCACATTATTCGCATTATCATAAGTATTTTTGATATTCTTATTAACGGCATTTACTTGATCTATAACAAATGATAAATTCGATAAACGATCTTTTTTTTCTGTTAATAAATCAGTATCTACTTTTTTAAAATCTGTTTGATTATCAATCTTATGTTTGTCAAAATCCATATAAAAATAGATGGAAACGCCAATAATGGATAGAATCGCTAACAATGCGAGTAAAAGGGATGCGCCCGCTAACATATCTCTAATTAACATTCACGAAAAAAATATTATAAAATTTCTGATAATTTAATCTTCTAATTCTCGTTCATTTTCCATTTCATCTTCTGGATTTATTAATTTATCTCGATTATTCCACTTAGAATCTTCAATATAAATTACTTTCTTTGTGTCTTGTTGTTTTTGTTTTTCAACCATATGATCTTCTTTATATTCTTGAATCAAATCCACTTCATCATCTGAAAAATCAGTCATTAAACTATTCATATTATCATGTTTTTGTTCTTCTAATTGATTTTGTTCTTTTGTACCTCCTAATAATTGTTCTGTGGCTTCATCATATTTTTGACATTGTATATCCTCATCATCATCATCACAATCTAAACGTTTTTCTCCTTCATCTTCTTCTTCTTCGTTTAATTCAATATTCTTTTGTTTTTTATCATCATCTTCTTCGTTTAATTCAATATTTTTTTGTTTTTTATCATCATTTTCTTCTTGCTCCATTCCACCTTCCATTTCTTTTTCAACTGATTCAAACATTTCCATATTTTCTGCTTCTGCTTCTGATCCATAGGCATCTAAGATTTCTTCCTCATTCATTTCCATATCCACCATATCCGTAATAAATCGAGGTGTAATACCCATTGTTTCTAATTCTTGAACTAAGAGTTTAAATGCATAAGGTGTTTGTATTACTGAAATATCAGAAGATATACAACCTATACATTCATATAATTTTTGTGAAGGAGCATATCGAGCAATACGACCACATAATTTACAAACTGCCCATGTATATTTATCTGATCGTTCCATCATACTTTCTTTCACAAATTGAGAGAAACCATATGATAATAAAACATCACGTTCCATTTCACCAATACGCAAACCACCTTCTTTGCCACGACCGGATGTTGGTTGTTGGGTTAATTGATCTTTTGGTCCTGTATTACGATGATGTATCTTATCTGCTACCATATGTTTTAAACGCAAGTAATAAGTGGGTCCCATAAAGATATCTGTTTCAATCTGTTGTCCCGTACGACCATTATAAAGGACTTCATTTCCATATCTTTCAAAACCATGTTCCTCTAATCCATCTCCAATCTTTTCCAAATCTAAAGGAATAAATACGGATCCATCTCCAATCATACCTTCCATCGTACATACTTTGGCAAAGACACATTCTACTAAATGACCGATCGTCATACGACTTGGAATAGCATGTGGATTTATAATAATATCCGGAACGATACCATCTTTTGTAAAAGGCATATCTTCTTCTGGAACTATCATACCAACGACACCTTTTTGCCCATGACGACTGCAACTTTTATCTCCGAGTTCTGGTCTTCTTATTTTACGAAATCGCATCTTACATATACGATTATTATCATCGGCTGTTCCTGTACGATCCATGTAAATCTTATCAATAGTTCCGTAATGATGAACACCAGATGTAATAGAGGCATTGCGATAATTTTTAACCATAATACGTTCTACTTTTAAACCTTTGCGAATTTCTTTTAATTGTTCTGTAACTTCTACCATACCAATAATAGCTAATTTTGAACCTTTTGTTACAAATGATTCATGTAATGCAATTCCATTTTCATCCAATAATTGATAATTGGAATCGTCTTTAAGTTGATCGATTTCAATCTTTAGATCTTGTTTCAGTTTAATTGGATTTGCAAACATTGTATATTGATTTTTATTAACGGAGCTTTCTTGAGCTGAATAAGACTTATAAGCTGTTAATTGAAACATACCACGATCAATAGAAGTCTTATTAATAATCACACCATCTTCCTGATTATATCCAGTATTTGTCATAATTGCAACAATCGTATTAAATCCGGCTGGAAGTTTATCATTAGAAATATAATGGCTATTTTGTGTTGTAATAATTGGTTTTTGAGGATAATGAAGAATATAACTCATCGTGTCAAAACGCTTAGAGAAATTGGTCGCATAAATACCAATGGCTTGTTTGCTTTGAGCTCCATAGAAAATATTACGAGGTGCTTGATTATGATTGGCTAATGGAATATTCGTAGAAACTACACTTAAAATGGTAGAAGGATGAATTTCTAAATGAGTTGTAAAAGCAGTAATATTTTCGACTTTCATTGCCACCATTCGTGTATCTTCTTCTTCAATATCCACAAATTCAATACAGCTTTTAGTTTTTTCTAAACTTTCAAATAATTTTTCTTTAGACAATCCTGAAAATTCTTTCATTTCAAAGGGAGATTTATAGCTACTTTTATAATACAACTCTTCACTCTTTTCTGATTTAGGGAGCAATGTTCCAAAGAGTAAGTCAAACCAAGTGAGTTTATCTGTATATTCAGGAATTTGAGTCTTTTCATCTTGGACAATAATTAATGGACGACATGCACGACCTGGATCTGTATGAATACGTATTTCATTACGATCAATTTTCCAAGCAATTGAAACAAAAGCATTTATGAGTCCATTACGTCTTAACAAACGGAAACGATGTGTAAAAATATTGGGTTCATAATGACAACCAACCCAACGACCATTTATAAATATTTTTGTTAAAATATGAGCCATAGCAGATGTAGTAAATTCTAAAGGAATATAATCTAAATCTCGTAAGCAATTTTGTGTTTCTTCCATTAAATGTTCTGGGTTGGTACCAAAAGATACTTGTGCCAATAAAGCAAAGTTTTTCAAATAACCAATCGATGCTCCATCAGGACTTTCAAATGGGCATATAATACCCCATTGTTGAGCATTAAGACGATGAGGGCTTGTAATTTTAATACTACGATCTAATGGTGTATTAACACGACGTAAATTTGACATAAAGCCAATATAACTAATACGTGATAAATCTTGAACTTTTTCTTGATTTTCATCTTGTTCGGTGGAACCCCATAATCCTTTTAACGAACGTTTCATACGTTCTGTGATAAAGAAGGGTGAAATAATCTTTTGAATATTTTCTTTACGAATCATTTCTTCATAATGACCAGTATTCTTCGTAGGACCATAATGGTATTCTTGATCCATTAAATCCCGGCAATTTTTACGGAAACGTTTATAGATATTATGAAATAGTTGAGAAAGTAAGAAACCACTTAAATCAATTCGTTTATAACCATATCCATCACGATCTGCTATGGGTTTTACTTGTAAAATCATTTCCATCATATAATGAATGAGGTAACCTAAAAAACGTGCTTTCATTGCATATGAATTACCCATATTTGGAAACATATCCTGTGTCAAAATACTATGAACATGTTCATGACTCTTGAAACGTACATAATTCTTTAAACGTTCTACTGCATCCAATTGAGAAAAAACACGAATGTTTTCATCTGTACAATGAGAAACTGAAGGACGAATAAAATCCATATATTCTTGAGGCATTTTTGTAACATCTCCAAAAATATGTTGTAATATTTCTTTATCACTTTCAATACCAAATGCACGAAACAATTGAAAGATAGGAATTTTTGTAGCCTTTTGATTCTCAGGATCTCGTAAATTAGGAAGCGATACTAAAATAGCACCTTTATATTTTTCATATTCTGGATTCGTAGAAAAGGTTTTATCTGGATGAATCACATAAAATTCAATTGTCTTTGGTAAAAGTGCCGTTTCACCTGATTCTGCAGTGCAACGTACCCATCCTTTATAGCTATAATTAGGAAGCTCATCTTCATCCATTATTTTAGCTTTTTCTAAGAAGAGTCGATTGGTCACCATACGCTCTTGAGAAATAATCACTTTCTCTTTTCCATCTACTATAAAGTATCCTCCCTGGTCAAAAGGACATTCATCAAAGGATTGTAATACTTTGGGGCCTTGTTGATGAAGAATACAACCATCTGAATGAATCATCAATGGAATTTCACCAAGTAAAATATGACTAAAATGCTTTTCAATAAATGCCTCTTTTCCAGCAATAGTATAACGAACCATAATATCTGTATAGAGACGAGTTGAATACGTTAAATTTTTAAGACGGGCATCTTGGGGTGTCATAATCACAGGATTACCATCTTTATCCAATAAAGTAGGACGATCAATATAGATTTTATCTCCTTTTTCATCTCCAATAAATAGTTCTACCTTTAATTCCACATCTTTTTCATTATTATTGCGAAATTTAACCATCGTAATCGGGTTATATGAACGGATAACATCTGGAATATAACGTCTTAAAAATTCACGATAACTGTCAATATGATGTTTCGTAAAAGGATAGAAATGGTCTTTAAAATAAATATCTAAAATTCGCTGTGATTCCATTCCAATCTATATACTTTAGACATAATTTTGTCGTTAAATAAAAATAAAATATCTTATAGACTCTTTTTAAGTCTATCGATTAAATAATCATTCGAAAAAGTAAATCCAATTACTTGAATGGATCTATCTTTTTCAATATCATCAATCATCATTAAATCCAATAAGTGTTCTACACAATAATTAACAATATCATCTTTTTTCCAATCTTTAATATATAGTTCATCAAGTGGTTTTTCATAATCTATAGGAATCATTGAATCGATTTCCAAATGATACAACGTTTTATAATCAAAACTATTTTCTGGAAAAATTCCATACATTTTTTTATGAGATTCTAAAATATTCCCAATGGATAAAGCATCTTTATTTCGAAACAGTGATACCACAGTTGATTGATAATGATCTTCTTTATTTCGAATATGTACTATATAGGGTGTATGATCCAATTTACTATGTAAAGTATAAAAACGCACATCTGGTCTTCTTAATAAAGCACCTGATAACATAAAAATATTAATATGTATATATTTATTTTCTTTTAGATAGAAATTTTTACACCCTTGAACATTAAATCAATTCACAATGGATTTGTGAAAGAGCTTCAGCGATGAGAATATTTTTTTGCATTTCATGAGCTTCTTGTAGCAATTCAACATCCATATTTTTATTTGCTTCATCAATCTTTTTAATGACTTCATTATAATCTGCAAGTGTTTTAGCCAAACTATTCTTAAAACGTATTGTTTTAATTTTTATTCTTAGACCATATTCCATCCAAATTGATTTATATTCAGGTGTGTATTTTTTAAACATTTCACACATCACTTTTTGATAGGCTTCAGTCAATGTATTTTTTGAATTTTTCTTTATCAATGTATAGGTTTCTTCGCAAAGCGTTTGCTCATTATGGACCATATGGATTTTCCCAATGAACTGTTTGGATTCTTTATTTTCGGTTACTTCTACTGTAAGAATCGGTGCATATTTCGTAACTTGGTTATTTTGAATCAATGCAAGTATTTTTTTCTTTGTTCGCTCACCCGGTTCTTTTTTAATACGAAGTTTCTTTTTTGTTAGGAAGGGTTCAAAGAGAAGCATTTCAACTTCTTTTTGACGAAGGGCTTGAATACGATTTTGACGTTTCTTTTCAGAATCTTTATAAACCTTGGAAGTCTTAAGCTCTTCATCGACTTGTTCCCAATGGTTAGGTGGATTTGAATAATTTGGAAGTTGTTCCACACACAAAGCAAATAGCTGACAAATTGGTTTGATCAATTGATTTGTCATATAAAATTGATAATCTGGAACCAATTGATTTTGACGAATATAATCTGGATGCTCAATACGATCTCCTTGTAGTTTTACTTCTATTTCAGGAGCTGTTTGAATATAAACAAATGGAATACGATCATTTACTTGGGGCTTGTTTCCTGGATCTCGATCAGTCATACGTTCTGCCAATACTTTATGTGCAATACTAGTTGGATTTTTATAATTCGATCTAAGTGTTTTACTAATAATCAAATCTTCTAGTGGATATTCATTATTTACAAGACGTTTTAGCTCTGTGTTTAAAAAGTTTACAGATTTTTCAAGATCTGTTTCATTCAAAAGAATATTAATAATTCCACCATAAATTTTCTTTACAATGGGTGCATAATCACGACGTTTTAGTGCAATACCCATGGATTTTTGTTTGGGTTTCTTATAAGCATCGTCTTCGTACAAATTTCCTACATAACGTTTTTTTGAAAAGATGATGAAAGGATAGAATGTCTTTTCATATTCCAGAGTTTGGGGTGCTGGAAGAATCCTATTAATAGCAATTGAAGCTTTTTGACCTTTTTCAATCGCTTTGGCAAGACCTTCCAATCCTTTGAGTTTATTTCCATGTTCATCCACAACTTTAAAGCGACAGAAGATGGAATCTGTATTATGTACAATCATTTGTCCTACACCCGCAGCAAAGTGATGATTTTCGGTCGTTAGATCATAGACATAACCTTCGTATGGAATTTCATACATTTTTTTAATCGCATTTGGTTTTTTTCGTTGAGATTTATTTGTAAGAGTGATACGGAAGATATCTTGTTTATCATCACGTGTATTAATGGATACTTTATAACCAAGATAGAATGCCAAGAGCGCAATATGAGATGCACTCAACATGGATTTTTGATCGATTCTTATATAACCGTAAACATCCTTATCACCATCTGAATCATATAGACCACGCCAGAATGCTTGTTTTACATTGAGAGGAGCATCAAAGATTTCCTGGGGAATGATTTTAGAATATTTATCATACATTATTGAACGATACATTTGAATAAATTCTACCAGATTTCCATATTTATGATCGCAACGAGGAGATATCTTATCTACCCCAGAGCTTTCTTTTGTTCTCATAATTACCCATGAAAACTGTGGATAAGCTTTCGAACACAAGTCAAGATACTTATTCAAAATTGCTTCATTTGAGTTGTTAAGAGCCCACGATGCCTTTTTACCAGATTCACAATCATAATAACCACAGCTACCATCCCCGAAAAAGAATCCCATCACTTCTGCTTCAGCTTCTGTAAATGTTTGATTGTCCTGTTTGCATTCAGGATAGGGATGATGAAGCAACGTTGTACCGATAGAAACCTCTTTTGAAGTTACTGGATTTCCATTTGAATCAAGAAGAGAATGATCATCCGTAACATCCACAACACCCGTATGAGTAAGCACTCGCACGATTTTTTTATGTGGTGCTAGAATGTGACGGATCACGCATTTCAAAGGTGTCCAACCTTTATCCGTCCAAGTCTCAATCACATTCAATTCACATGCTTCTTTGGTTTGTTTTCCATCCTCCATACACGGGATCCAAGCAGAGTTTCCATATTTATCAGCAAGTTGTTCAATCGTACATATATCAACGATTCCTTCCGCTGTTCGAACATAAACAGGTGTATAGGATGTTACACTATCACCATAAATAACTTCTGCATGAAATTCTTCTTCTACAAATTCCTTTGCGTGCATAATACGCTCACGACCTGTCGCCGTTGTACAAGCAGCAATATCTTTTAGATAAATTTGACTGGTACGACTACCAATCTGTCCATAAAGTGAGTTGGCAGTCACTTTGTAAGCCAGTTGCATTGCATCTAAAACGGCTTGTTCAAATGGATTGTAAGTAGCTTTACGCTCCAATACAATATCCTTTGCAACGGAAATAGAAGTATTATCTTCAACATCTTGAACTATATACATATCTTCCTTTTCTTTAATCAGTCCTGTATAAGTTTTATTTGCTGTAATAAGTGTTTCATATTCCATTTTCTTACGAGTGACTTTACGTTGCTTTAGAAGCATTATTAGAATACGAGGAATAATGCCTTTTTCACCATTCGGCAATTGAACAAATTTACAGGTTTGTTCTCCAATCTTTGTCTTTTCATCTCCAGTTCCTTCATAAATATCATATGTAATCGTCTTATAGTCAATACCTTCAAGACCATCGTATTTTGGATCATTTACATAGCAATCATGAGATAGATTTCGTTCAATCATCGAAGACGGATATAGCGATGCAAAATCCAAGGTTACAATATAATCATCCAGATACATGCCTTCTTTTGGAGGAAGGACAATCGCACCTTCATATCCTACTTCATCAACTTTTTCATTATTTTCACGCCAATTGGATAAAACCGGAATGACGAAGTTATTTTTACGACATTCATTGGCCACAAGTGAGAAGATTTTAATGCCTTGGCCCCGCATAAACAAGTAACTGAGAGGAACTGAACAGACATTCCCCATACCAATATTATTTTCTAGAACTTTAAGTTTGTGAAAAATACGATTCACAAGCGCACAATCCTGAATACAATATTCTGCAATTACTTTACGATCTGTTGATGTTCCAAGATATTTCGCAAATATTTCATTAGGAGTCAAATCATTTTTATGGTCTCCTAGGAATATTTGCGCAACAGAATCCAATTTGTAAGAGTCTAATTTATGATCACGTTGCATGACTTTATACATATCAATACATACAATACCATCCAAATCGAGATAATACATAACGTTTTCACCAAGAGCCGATGAAGTCAAACTTTGTTCGATAAGTTGACAATTTCTTTCTGCAAATCTTCCAAAACCAACACCAAATTGAGTTAGACCAAGTTCTTGAGCTCGATCCCAAAGATAAGGCATATCAAACCCGAAGATATTGTATCCAGTAAGAATATCTGGATCAAGTTGTTGAATTAGCCCTTTCCAAGCTTGAAGCATATCGCCTTCATTTTCATAACAATTTACGTGAACGCCTTCAATACGATCGCATGATTTGAGTGTATGAATATGACGATAAATAATATCATCACTTCCATAACGATGAACAGTTGTACCGATTTGAATAATTGCATCTCCTTGAAGTTTAGGAAGTGCTTTAGATAGAATACGATTGAGGTCATTTTCATATTCTAGTTTCATCTTTGACAGCGCCACTTTTGGTTGTTCTTCTTCCTCATCGTCTTCATCTTCATCATCCATAGTATGAATTTTTTTCATAATTGCAAATATATCTGGTAATATAGAATTGAGTTTAACACCAATTGTTTCTGTATTAATTTTTTGAAGGGGATAAAGTTGATGAAGTATGCTACCATTAGGGCATATAACTTCATGTATATACGATTCTAGAATGGCTTCTTTTAATTCTTTTATACTTATCGCTTCAAATCGTGCTATTTGATAAAGATCTTGAGCTAATTTGCGATAATCTTTTTTGGATACTGGAAAATCGCCATGACTACTCGTACATTCCAAATCAAAAGATACGATAAGGATTGGAGCAGTTTTTGTACAATTATATGGTTTTACCATACGATAATTCACACTTACAGTAAAATTCGCTCGTGAAAAGGTATCATTTTCACAACCATTTGCAATCAGTTGATAACTTCCTCCAGGCAGCTCTACCCAACCACATGGTTGAATATTTTGAACGTGAATAAATCTTAGGAAAGGATCAAGATTAGATTCGTAAAGAGGAAAGGGTTCTTTGAATTTCTTCAAAAATTCAATAGGAGGGCTTTTTAAGAAGAAGCGAAGCGAATTATAAAGTCCAAGACTTTTTACAGAAATTTTTAGAAACCAGAAGTCTTCATTATTGGTAAATCCATAGAACTCTTTTTTTTTAATTGATTCAACTGATACAAGATGTGATTGTATTTTATATGGAATAATATTTCTCATACGATCAGTACGAGGATCTTTATATTTATGATTTAGCAGATACATATAGAAGTCATTTGCAAAATCTTTGAAAGACTTTGTTGTTTGAACGATGATATTTGGAATACGAACATAGAAATAAGGAATAAAGTCTTCAACTTTTACACATACCGAATGTCCTTCTTCAGTACATCCAAACATATAGATTTCATAAAGAGAAGCTTCGTCTGGATAATCAATGGGTTCCCCTCGTTTGCGTGCATCCGCTAGAATCTTTCTATGAGATTTATCAGCCTCTGGAACAAACCAATCATACACTTGGAAACGTAAGGGTTTTAGAGTGTTTTCAAGTCGTATATTGTCCTTTCTGGGGAACTCCATGATTTTCTTTAGAAAGATGAGTTTAAATCCTAACTCTAGAACAAATCAAATTTTTCTCTGTTGGTGATATAGAGTTTTACAGTCGTTTATGGAAGGTGGAACCTTAATCACGTTTATATTATCTTTAGTATTAATTTATTTAATTTGGGATACCTATTTTTCAAATGAAGTCGAATATGTACGTTCTAATGTAGATAATGAACTTTATTTAGTACGTAGCTTACCTGATAAACAAGATGCAGCGAATTTAATTGCAAAAATTCGTAGTCGTTTAGAAACATTTGTAGATCATTTAACAAATGAAATTAAAGACGACGAACGTGTAAAACGTATTCAGGAAAATTTTCGTTCAAATAAAATAAGCGAAGGTTCTGAAAATGCAAAATATACAAGTTATTCCATCAATAAAGGCGAAAAGATTGTTTTATGCATTCGTTCTCGAGATGAAAATAAAAAATTAGTTGATTTAAATACGATGATGTTTGTGGTTCTTCATGAATTGGCTCATATTGCAACTATTTCGATTGGACATACGCCTGAATTTTGGGATAATTTTAAATGGATTTTAAAAGAGGCGGTTGGTACAGGTACATATGTCAGTCAAGATTTTAGATCAAAACCGGTTGAATATTGTGGAATTCAAATCACTGATAATCCTCTTCAGCATAATTAATACTTCTTAGAAAATATGTGGGTCTAAACACCTGTGCTTCCAAATCCACCCGCTCCACGTATTGTTTCTTCTAGATCAGCCATTGATGAAACAATTTCAAGCGTAGGTTTATAAATTCGTTCGTAAATCATTTGAGCAATACGGTCTCCTTTTTTTACAATGAAGTCTTCATCTCCATTATTCATAAGGATCACTTTAATTGTTCCAGTATAATCACTATCTACTACACCTGCAAAAACATCAAGCCCTTTTTTAAAAGCAAGACCAGAACGAGGTGCTACCCGAATATAACAATCTGATGGAAATTGAACAATAATACCAGTTTCAATAGCTTTCCATTTATGAGCGGGAACCACATCTTCTACACAAGAGCTTAGATCATATCCTGCACTACCATATGTTGCAGAAGTTGGGAAAACTGCGTCTGAGTGTTTTAGAAAGACTTTATAAGACATCTTACTAATTATAAATAGGTATATATTTCATTTTTTAAATTATTTATGTTGAATAAGAAGATATGGAGAAAGTCATTGCAAGCAAAATTGCAATTTTAATTGAAGAAAGTATTTTAAAAGGAGAAATATCAAAAGATTCTCCAATGAAACTTATTGCGAAAGGTATGGAAATGTTAGAAATGTTTCCAAATATGAAAGGTGATGAAAAGAAAGCTCTCTTAGTTAAAGCTATTGAAAAAATAGCTGTGGGTGCTGATGGTGTCGCTGGTACGGATGATGATATTATTCCAAAATCTGTTGTAGATGCGCTTAAAACGATACTAGAAAAAGATTTAATTGGTGATATTATTCAAGTCATTGCTGGAGCGGCCCGTGGTGAATTTAATTTACAACAATCTAAATTGATTGTTGTTGAAACTGCAAAAGTTACAAAAACATGTATACCTACATTAATGACTTGTTTACTTAAAAAATAAATTAAAGATAAAAGAGTGAGATATAAAGTATGGAAGACATGAGATCTCCTTTATTTTTTAATGATAGTTGGAATCTCTATTTCCATGACCCAGATAATTCGAATTGGGATATCCATAGCTATATATTAATTGCTACAATTACTACAATGGAAGAATGGATTCAAGTCTATCAACAAGTAAAAGAATTTTGGAATAAAGGGATGTTTTTCTTTATGCGAGAACATATCCAACCTATTTGGGAAGATGAACAGAATCGTCAAGGTGGTTGTTTATCTTTTAAATTATGGAAAAATGAAGTACCCATTCATTGGTTTGAATTAGCTTCTAAAGCCTTAGGAGAATCATTATTAAAAACAGTAGATGATTGGACGACTATATGTGGTGTATCAATTTCTCCAAAAAGAAATTATTGTATTGCTCGTATTTGGATAAGTGATCAAATGCATGGAGATATCGATTTATATGATTTAACAATTCCCAATTATAGCAAACTCATGTTTAAATCTCATGTAGATAACATTGAGTATGATCAACAATTAAATTAAATATTTCTTACCAAAATGTATATGAGTGATAATTATTTTTTGATATATATAATAATATATAAAACGGATAATAAAGGAATCTTTTATTTCTAAGAAGGACCTTTGAATTTTTTAACAACTTTGCAACAAAAGTTCCCCCCCCCCCGATACTCACTTGCTCACTTTTGTCCGTAAGAATTGTATGGATATATACGAATATACGATACTATATATGTAACGATTATACTATAAATATTTACTCAATTATAATTATAAAATTACTCACTAAATAAATACCATAATGATATAAAATGATATTTTTGAAAAGTACAAATGTTAGCTTAAAAAGTACAAATGTTAGCTTAAAAAACGAAAAAGTGTACAAATGTTAGCTTAAAATGTAAAATCAAGTACAAATGTTAGCTTTAAAAGTACAAATGTTAGCAGGTACTTTGTTAGGATAATGATAATGATTATTATCATTTTAATAATAATTGTCTTACTTGCTGTAATAATTAGATGAGTTTTATAAGTGAGTAAATGTATGAGTTATATAAATCGTCATTATTTAAGAAAAATATGTAACTATATGATTAGAATATGAAGAAATGCTCATATTGTTCCTATGAATCTAAGAGACAGTATAATTTAGATAGACATCTTTATACAATCCATTGTGATAATCTCAAAGATATAGATACAAATGTTAGCATAAATTGTACAAATGTTAGCCCAAATAGTACAAATGTTAGCTCAAATAGTACAAATGTTAGCCTAAGTGAGCAACCAAGTGAGGATATTTTCAAGTGTAACGGATGTTATAAGGATTTTTTAACAAAACAAGGATTTGCAAGACATCAAACTCGTTGTAAGGCCATATATGACTCACTCCAATGTAAACATTGTCATATATTATTTATACATCGTTCTAGTAAATCAAGACATGAAAAAAAGTGTGAGTATCGTAACAGTGATTGGTTGATTCAAAAAACAACCGATTCTACAGTATCTTCTTTACCTACGAATACAACGATTCATAATACGACAAATAATATTCAAATCAATAACAATCAACATATTCATATCAATCTCTTAACTTATCCTCCAAATGGTGAACATTCACGTGAATTTGACTTTTTGAGAGATCATATTACATCAATTGATATTCAACGTATATTCGAAAAAGCAAAACCAGAGATTGGTTTCAGTAGATTTATTTATTCCATTCTTGAAAGACCTGAAAATCGTATTGTTCATAAGACCCATCCAAATAATAATTATAGTAAAGTACATATTGGTGATGGAAAATGGTCACTTGAATTAGATGAAGATGTTTATACAGTAATGACTCATTTCTTAACATGTGCAGCATTACAAAGTACGGAAGAACATAAACAATTTATGAGACATATTGAACAAAAAATAAAGTCTTACTTGGATGATGTTAATACACAAAATGATGAAAATAATAATTATACAAAAGCAATGCAACGTGTTAGATTGATTATAATTAATTTAACAAATAAATGGAAACAAGAAGGATGGATGCAACCAAGTTAATCTAAAGAATAAATACGTATTCTTGTAATAGAATGAAATATTTATCTCTTTTGAAATATCCGTATGTTAATACCCTTTTACAGAAAATTATAAAACATACATCTTCGAGTCAATTGCTAATAGTTAAACAAATGATGGAATATTTTTGTGCAAGTGAAAAAGATTTACCCAGTGCTATTACAAAAATGAAACAAAGTCAATATCATATTATTCTAGATTATGCAATGGAACAAAATAAAAGGGCGTCTATACAAACAAAAGATACAATTTTAAAAAATATGGAAAGACTTGATTCAATGGATTTTATAGCATTAAAACCATCAAGTTTATTGGAACGTGATTTAGAGAGGATTTTAGATATTTGTAAAGAAAAACGACAAAAGATAATGATAGATGCAGAAGAATATGAATATCAGCAAAAAGTCCATCTCTATATTCGTACTCTTCAAGAAAAATATAATACACGACTATTTCCATGTATTTATAACACGTATCAATGTTATTTAAAAACGACATATAAACAAATTATGAATGATATTGAATATTTTGATAAAATTCAACTTCCGATTGCTATTAAATTAGTTCGTGGTGCTTATTTAGAATATGAAATACAAAATGCCCAAAAGAAAAATTTACCAATACCTGTATTTGAATCCATTCATCAAACCAATGTATGTTACAATCGTTGTATGCTTCATACGATTCAACACGCAAAAGAACAACAAGTCTACCTAAATATTGCTACACATAATCCTAATAGTATTCAATTAGCAAGACAATATGCAAAACCATATGATAAACATATATGTTTTAGTCAGCTAAAAGGAATAAGAGATGATTTAAGTCAAAAATTATTATTAGAAGGTTATATTGTTTATAAATATTTACCTTATGGAGAGTATTCAATAATGGTGCCTTATTTATTAAGACGATTACAAGAGAGTAAAATGAATTTTACAACAATTGATTACTTTTCCAAAATAGTTTAAGCATCTTGGGGGGCTAAACAGAGCTTAATTTCTCCAAGAGAAGCAACACCATATTTTAGAATAATTGGGAAACTATTTTTGAGATAAACTTCTACGACATTATTTAGATTGGTACATTTTGTAAACATTGTTAGATATTTGAGACTAAAAATACCTTGGATAATTTCTTGACTGTTATTGGTATTAACAATATTAAAGTTTTGATTGTTTTCTGCACCCAAAATGGTTTCTTGTTGGACACATTCTCCTCTGCATTTAAAGTAAATATTATTTTGGACACTACAGATTTCAATATGATCTGCTAAATTATTCATATCACGAATGATTTTTTGTAAATCTACAGAAGGCATTGTAATAATTGTTTGGAAATCTACTGGAGGAATATTGTATTCAAGTGCATTAATATCTAACATAGCTAAACGATAAGTTGTACGAATATTTTTATCTGTATTTTCAATGCGAATGCCTAGGCGATTACGGTCTTCTTTTTCAACAAATAATGTTAATATGTCTCCATTACTAATGGTTTTAATCAACATGTGAAGTTTTAGAATATTAATGCCAACAAATAGTTTTTTTTCACAGAAATAGTTTTCAAAACGATCTGCATTAAGTTTTAGATGAACCATTACTACATGGGTTGTATCCATAGCTACAATTTTAAGTCCGGTTTCATCAAATTCAAGATTGACATCCATAAGGATTTCTTTTAATGCATCAATTACTTGTTTGAAGGTAGTAGCTTGGACGGTTTTAAGTTCAAGAAGATAGGGAGAGGACATGCTTCTTATGTTATTTGACAGCGATTCGTTCTTTAAATCATTTTTTCAATACTGGATTTACAGAAAGATTTTTATCAAGTAAAGAAGCAGATATAACAGGTACTTTTAATACGCCATTTTCGTCTTGGTAGCCGTTGTTTTTAAGTTGTTTAAGATGATTTTGCATTTGAGCATCAATATAATCATAGGTTTCACGACGAATGTCCCATTCAGTTTTAGGTTTTTCAATAGGTACTTCTAAATCTAAAAGTTTTGTAATAGTTGCCATAACATCAGAATTGCATTCTTGATAAGTCTTAACAATCAATTCCATTGAAGCTTCGGGTACATTTTGTGAAATAACAGTATAATCTGACATGATATCTATTGATAGAAGATATGTTTAAACGGAATATTTTTCCGCAACTTGATAAGCGATTTCTTCATAAGGATGTTCATATTTTACGTCAATATCTACAATTTGAGTATCTTGGATATTCTTAGGAGTTAATGTACTATAAGTTTCAATCATTATAAAATTATTTGGATGATAATAAATATATTCATCCACATCTGGATTAGAACGAATACGATAATCATTTATTCTTTTTCCAATAATTTTATAATTTTCTTCTTGTAATTTTTGTTGATAACGCATTTTATATTTTCGTTGATGAAGATGAACTTTTTCGTGAATCAATGTTTTTGTTATAGAATAATTTGATTCATTAAGTATAGATTGTGGTAAAAATATAATATCCATACGTGTATGTGGTAATCCGTTTTCATAATAGCCTTTTGTAAATGCAAGTTTCCAAGGGATTAGATTCATTTCTCCTAGTTTAATGTAGCTATCTGAATAATTATTAAAGAAATCGTTTGCTTGAGATATAGAATTCATCAAAATGGATTGTTTATCTAAAGGGATTGTAGTAACATCTTCACTGATTCGTTTAAGATAATCTTTATGATTATTGGCGTGTCTTGCATATAAATCAGCAGAAGACATATTTTTAACGTAATGATCTGTATCCTTTAGTAAAAAAGCTTTTACATAAGATATATCGAGAATTTGTATTATATCTTGATTGGTATATGTTTCTTTATAATATGATAAAACGAGTGTAATAAAAAATATTCCTCCAAAAAGAAATAGAAGCTTATGAGTCATATAATATTATCTTTATTTATACTAAGAACATAAAATGGAAGAAGCAAAACTTATGCAAAAATTTTTAGGAATGCTTGGTCAAATCAAAGTATTTCATTGGGCGACCATGAGCTACGCCAAACATAAAGCCTTAAATAAATTGCATGAATCTCTAAGTGATTTAGTCGATCGTTTTATGGAAGTTTATATTGGAAAACATAAATCTCAACCACTAAAATCCTTTAAGATTTCGATGGATGCTCAATCTGACAGTTCTAATTTAATGAAATATCTAGAAAGTGAACGTGAATCGTTACGCATGATGCACAGTCAATTAAAAAAAGAAACGGAACTTCAAAATATTTTAGATGAAATGATGGGAGCTTTTAGTCAAGCTATTTATTTATGCAACCTCAGTTAAACTCCATTTACCTTTAAGAGGATTAAATTGATAACGAGTTTCATATAGAAAATGAAGAATACCATGAATACCAATTGCAAGAGAAATCAATACAATAATTTCAACAATTTTTCCAATTTTCATTTTGTCAGCATTCATTGCAAAGAGAATGAGTGCGATTGCGAGAACAATACCACTAAAACCGAGGGCAAAGAATGATGGATACATTTATTCTATTCAAATAGAAGAAAAATGATTTATAAAAATCTATTTAAATCATAAGACCTAGAAAAATACCAATTAAAATATATTATTATATATTAAAAAATGGTTAAAAAAACATATGATGAAGTTAAAGAAATTTTTAAAGAAGAGGGTTGTGTATTATTAACTACAGAAAATAAATACAATGAAATGAGTAATATTTCTAGAAGTAAATTTGAATATATTGCAAAATGTGGACACCAAAATATAGTATTTTTAACTAATTTTATTTCAAAAAAATCAGGTTTAAATTGTAAAAATTGTATAAATAAAAATATAAAAGATAAACTCAAAAAGTATCCAAAAGAAAATAGTTTATATCAAGAAAATGAAATATATAATTATTTACAACAAAGTTTAGAAAATGATTTTGATATAATAAAAACAAATGAAGGGTGTCTTGCTGATTGTATTATTAGACCTAAATTTGAAAAAAGTGATAAATGGTTAATGATACAAATAAAATCAACACAATCAATATGTCATAATATATATACATTTTCAATAAATGATAAAATATATAGAGATTGTATTATAATATGTGTTTGTAATGATACAAAAGATATGTGGCTTTTTGATTGGATAGAAATTATCGGAAGAAAAAAATTAAATATTGGTATAACTAATAAATCAATTTATTATAAAAATAAACAAAAATCTATAGAATTATTAATAGAAAATTTATATATAAAATATTCAATTTATAAAAAATATTTTTTATCATATGCTTTACAACCAATATCATACTATCAACAACGTGAACAATATTTTAGAAAACATAGAGAATCTAATATAAATTATTTTGATTATAAATATCCACATGTAGAAGGATTAAAACATGATTTTAGTATAAATAATTATAAAATTCAAGAAAAAGTTTCACGTAAAAGAAAAGATAGAAATGGAATGTATATAGTCGATTTATATACTAATAATGGTAAGACTGATAATAATTCTAGAAAATTTCAATCATACTCTCAAGGTGATAATGATTATTATTGGATTTGGATAGAAGATAATAAAGATATATTTTATATTTTTCCTGAACACATACTTATAGAAAAAAATATTATTAATTGTAAAAATAATTTTAAACCAAGTTTAATTATAACAAAAAATAATTGGACGAAAGAATATGAATATTCTATAAAAGATAAGGCTAAATTATATATATTATTTGAAAATTAAAATAGTGTCCATTGCGGGGCTCGAACCCGCGACCTCTGCGTTATAAGCACAGTGCTCTAACCAACTGAGCTAAAAGGACACTATTAAATATAAAAATAAAATAGTTTAATATATACTATTACTATTTCTTTATATAATTTTTCTATATCTCAAAATCAAAATAAAGAGGTTTTGTACCATAAACATATTGAGCATCATCATGAACTAAACCAGGACGTTTTCCTTCATTAATAAGACGAATTACATTTTTTATAATTTCAGAAAAGCTTTCAGCATAATGAGGATGTTCTAACATTAAATGAATAGCTTCTAAAAGTTCTTTTTTATCATCATCATATACATGATTGAGCATAAATTGAAATAGATTTTTATAAGAATCTTTGATTCTTTCATGCATTTGTTGAATTTGTGTATGATAATTTTGAATTATTTTTTGAAATTCTTCTTGTTCTTCTTTATATTGTTTTTCTAAATCTGTATAAAAGTTTGTACATATTTTATTAAAATTGTCTTCTGTTAAATGAGGTACATTGTTTAAAGGGTTTTTTAATGGTATAAAACGTTTTTTACGAACATATATTATATCATTAGATTCTTCCATAATTTTTATAATCATCAATTTATTTTTTTAAGTCATATAAAAATTGATTTGTAAAAGCTTTTATAAATAGCTAAAAATGTCATTATCAGCAGTGCTATTATCAGGATTTTTTATAACTCAGTATTTATCTGGATTACTATTTTTACCGATGTCATTTGATTGGAGAAATATTAATGGAGTAAATTATCTATCTCCACTTCGTAATCAACATCAAATAGTAGAAAATCATACTCTATGTGGTATTTGCTGGGCAATGGCAACTACTTCAACAATTGCAGATCGAATGAATATTTATATGGGGTATTCATCAAATCTAAAAAATTATTTATCCGTACAAAGCATTTTGGATTGTATTCCTTATACAGACAGTTGTGAAGGAGGGAATGAAATTGATGTTTATAAATATATTATGGAATATGGAGTACCCCATGAAACATGTAATGTATATAGAGGATATCCACAACAATGTATTCGTGATATGGAATGCTATCGTTGTAATTATCATGGAAAGTGTCATTCCATTCAATCATATGAGAAATTATATATAAAAGGCTATGGTAAATTGATAAATGCATCTGTTTATGATATTAAACGTGAAATTTATCAAAATGGTCCAATTACATGTGCAATCAAAGCAACAAAAGGTCTTGAAGAGTATACATCAGGAATTTATAAAGAATATAATACAAAAATAGATCCTAATTCTAATCATGTAGTAAGTATTATTGGTTGGGGGTATGAAAATGATACAGAATATTATATTGTAAGAAATTCTTGGGGATATCCCTATGGTGAAGATGGTTTCTTTCGAATTGTTACAGGAAATTATAGAAATGGTACAGGAAAATATTGGAATCTAGGTATTGAACAAGATTGTTCGTATCCACTTATGGGAGAATGGCGTCGTTCTTAAAGTTTCAAAACGATTTAAAAAATACATACTTTAATAGATTAAGCCTCCTTAACTCAGTTGGTAGAGTGTAGGACTTTTACATATGTGTATGCCATATATGAGGAAATCCTAAGGCCGTGGGTTCGAGCCCCACAGGAGGCGGGGGAAATGGTGGTTGCGTAGTGTAATGGTAACACAACTGTCTCCAAAACAGTCAATATAGGTTCGATTCCTGTCGTGACCAACATTATAGAGAATTTATTTTTATTTGTTTATAAGCGCTTGTAGCTTAATTGGATGAAGCGTATCACTTCTAATGATAAGATTGTGGGTTCGAGTCCCACCAGGCGTACAAAAACTTAACCCAATAAAGAACATTTTGAACCAAAATTTGTCACAAAAAAACTATCAATAAAATCAATCCATGTAAGAACATCTGTTATAGCTATATTAGAACATACATTTTGGGCGATTTCTTGATAAAACTTTAAACATTCTTGGCGATATAAATTATAACCTTCATTTTCTAGTTTTCTATAATGAATTAATGTAGATGTTCGAAGACACCAAAAATAGATATGAATACAGTAGTACAGTATAAAAATTTCAGGTAATTCTTCGTTTAAAATTGTTTGAAACTGTTTAAAATAGCCAAAATTGACTTCTGTAAAAATTTGAAAGAAATCTTTCATCGTATGAGAAAGATAAACCTCATTAAAAATATCTTTTTGTTTTAAATAATTAATTAATTTATAAACGTATTCTTTTTTTTCGGGATGATTAATTATCAAATGATCTAAGTCATAAATAGAAATCATTTCATTATCACAACATTCTAATAAAATATCTTGAAGAGTTAAATGTAAAAAACCCATAAAATAATCATGAAACCAATAGAGTTCCATTAATAAATGCTCTTCAAACATTGGAGCGTAAACTATTTCTGTTAAATCATTTTTGAATTGAACTTGTTTCATAAATTCCTAGCATATCTATCTTAATATGGATTTTATAAATACATACCTTGAGGAAGGTCTTGTTTATTTATTTGAATATATTTTTGGATAAAGTCATATGTTACTATAAATGGAAATGTGAGTGTTTCATCTTTTGGTAAATAGCGATATATATTAATCCAACTTACAATACATTCAATTCCTCGTTTAAGATTACGTACACCTTCTTCATTTGGAATCATTTCCATAATTTGATAAATAATCTCTTTTGGAAATTCAATTTCATGAGGTTTAAATCCATAGTTTTGAATGACTTTAGGAATAAGATAATCTTTAGCAATAATATATTTTTCATATTTTTGATAACCTTTTACATTAATAGTAATCAAACGGTCTTTTAGAATAGGATTAATAAGAGATTCATCATTATAACTAAATACAATCAATGCACGGGAGAGATCTAAATCAATTTCTCCAAAGTACCTATCATTAAATTTTTCATTTTGCGAAGTATCTGTAAGATGTGTTAGAATTCCAATTATTTCTTCTCCTTTTTTTGTATTTGAAATTTTATCTAGTTCATCAAAGAATATAATAGGGTTCATACATTGTGTACGAATTAACATTTCTGAAATTTTACCATAAGATGAACCTTCATATGTAAAGGAATGACCTTCTAAGAAAGATCCATCACTTGCCCCCCCAAGGGCGACAAATGCAAAGGGTATAGAGAGTGCTTTTGAGATACCATCTTTTATAAATGAAGTTTTTCCAATACCAGGTGGACCAACGATACCAATACAATGTCCATTTGCTTTTGGATTTGAAATCCATTGTGCTATGATGCGAAGAAATTGACTTTTAGCATCTAAATGACCATATACTGTATCATCTAGAACAGTTTTTATATGGTTAATAAAATTACAGATAGATGTTCGTTCACTTTGATAATTTACAGGAAGTGTACAATATTTTTGAATAGGTAATTGACAAACATTATTAAGCCAATTACGAAGTTTGAAATATTCACCATGATATTCATTCATTTTTTGAAACTGTTCCAATTTATTTAGAATAATGAATTTACTAGAATCATCTAAACAAGATGTTAGAATCTTAAATCTAAGAGGGATAGATTCTTTTGTAATAATTTGTTTCATATGTATTTCAATATCTATTAATTTTTTTTGTTCTATTTGATCCAATTTTTTAAGATAGTCTTTTTCTTCTTTATTGTAGCTAATTTTATGATTTTCTATAGGCGCTATTTGTTTTTTATCTTGATTATTATTACCATATAAAGGTACAAGTAAGATAGATGTAGATGTACGATAATTTCGACCCAATTCAGTAAAATTAATTATTTCATCTTCTGTTTCATCTTCTGTTTCATATTCTTCACTCATTTCAGGGTCATAATCTGGATCTTCTTCGTCACTTAGTTCATCTTCTTCATCAGGAGGAGGATCGTTATATGAATGTTTAGTAATACTTCTTATTCGTAAGTTATAAGCCATATATTACTTACTATATTTATAAAAATCAATTTTTCTAACTTTAAAAAAATGAAAAACTATAGACATATTTGAAATAGATTTAAAAATCTCGCACTTTAACAGAATAAGGTAATATAATGTCTATTCACAAAGAATTATGTTATGACCAGAAAATTGAAAGAGTCAAAGGAATTCAATTTAGTGTCTTGAATCCAGATGAGATTGTGCGGGGTTCTGTTGTAGAAGTAACAAAAACAGATACGTATACTGGAAATGACCCAGTGCCAGGAGGTCTATTTGATCCTCGTATGGGTGTACTTGAACATAATGCCTTTTGTCGTACGTGTGAACAAAAAAAAATTTTCTGTCCTGGGCATTTTGGTCACATTAAATTAGCGAGACCTGTTTTTCATCCTATGTTTTATGAAATCACACGTAAACTATTGAAATGTGTGTGTTACCGTTGTTCTCGTATGTTAATTTCATCAACTCAGGCAACGGAAGATCTAAGAGAAACTATGAGAAAAATTTTACAAATAAAAAATCATCAAAAACGTTGGGAACAAATTTTCAAACTTTGTAACAATAATACAAAAATTAAACGTTGTGGTGATGATGGCGCTCCTGGATGTGGAGCGAGACAGCCATCTCGATATATAAAAGAAGGAACATTAAAGATTATGGCAGAATGGAAAGAACCGAATGTAGAAACAATTAAGAAAGAATTTACAGCAGAAGATGTACTTACTATTTTTCAGCGTATTACTGAAGAAGATATGGAGATATTAGGTTTCAGTGTTAAGTTTAATCGTCCAGAATGGATGATTTGTACGGTACTGCCTGTGCCGCCGCCTCCGGTTCGTCCTTCAATTATTGAGGAGAATGGTCAGCGTCGTGAAGATGACCTAACACATAAACTATGTGATATTATTAAAACCAATAATCAACTGAAAACACGTATTGAAAAACCAAATGCAAATGAAGAACATCTTGCGGTTATTACAGGAGCGTTACAATATCATATTGCTACACTAATTGATAATCAAATTCCTGGTATTCCTCCAGCCCAACAAAGAAATGGTCGCAAACTAAAATCGGTTGCAGATCGTCTCAAGAAGAAAGAAGGTCGTATCCGTGGTAATTTGAATGGTAAGCGTGTGGATCAATCAGCACGTTCTGTGATTACACCAGATCCTTACATTAGTCTGGATCAATTGGGTGTACCCATGAAGATTGCAATGAATCTAACGTTCCGTGAGACAATCAATAAATATAATATGGAAGAAATGAAGAAATTAGTACGAAATGGTCCAGATATGTGGCCAGGGGCGAAGGAAGTATGTAAACGTGAAGATGGTAAAACTTATACTCTAAAATATGGTAATCGTGATAAGATTGCTGAAGATCTAGTCGAAGGAGATATTGTAAATCGTCATCTTCGAGATGATGATTATGTTCTCTTTAATCGTCAACCATCTCTTCATAAAATGTCAATGATGTGTCATCGTGTCAAAGTGATGCCATACCAGACATTCCGTTTGAATGTATTAGTATGTTCGCCATATAATGCTGATTTTGACGGGGATGAGATGAATTTACATATGCCTCAAAGCATTCAAACGATGTCTGAATTGAAGGACTTTGCCAATGTACCTTATCATATCATTGGTCCAAAAGATGGAAAACCTGTCATTGAAGTGATTCAAGATACCATGTTGGGTTCTTTTCGTCTCACAAAAGAGCATGTCCGTATTAATGATAAGACCTTTGCCAATCTACAAATGGTAAATTCTTACTTTGATGGTGTACTACCGAAAAAAACAGATGATAAAAATCATCAATATTCTGGACTCCAAGCCTCTTCTCAAATTCTACCTCCTGGATTTCATTTAGAATTAAAAAACAAACTCAAAGATAAAGTAAAGATTGTAAATGGTGTTCATCAATCAGGTATTCTTGATAAGTCTATTTATCATGGTATGTCAACAGGTATCCTTCCTGTGATTTATCATGATTATAGTCCATTTGAAGTACGTCGTTATCTAGATAATCTTCAACGACTTATTTGCCGTTGGCTACTAACATCTGGATTTAGTGTTGGTATTAGTGATCTTGTGGTAGACGTTACAACAAAAGACAAAATCAAAAACATTATTACATTAATGAAAACCAAAGCCTATGAAGAAATCGGTAAAGTTCGTCAAGGTCAATTGGAGAATAATTCCATTCAAAATAACCAAGACTATTTTGAACAACAAATGATCGGTATTCTAAATGGTGCAACTAGTGAAATTGAAAAGAATGGTCTTGAATCTGTTCACCATTCGTTTAATCGTATGATGAATATGGTTCAATCTGGATCAAAGGGTAAGCCAACCAATGTTGCTCAAATGATTGCTTGCGTCGGTCAACAAAATGTAGATGGTAAGCGTGTTGCCTATGGTTTTACAGATCGTACCCTACCTCATTATTGTAAATACGATGATGGTCCAGAAGCACGAGGTTTTGTTGGAAATTCATTCATCAGTGGTCTAACACCTCAAGAAATGTTCTTCCACGCTATGGGTGGTCGTGAAGGATTGATCGATACAGCGGTCAAAACCTCGGAAACAGGTTATCTACAACGTAAGCTTGTTAAGGCGATGGAAGACAATAAAGTTTACTATGATCAAACAGTTCGTACTGCAAATGAAGGAATTGTTCAATTTCTTTATGGTGAAGATGGTATGGAAGGTACAAAGATTGAAGCGCAAAATCTAAACTATATTGATATGGATCTATTGGATATTGACAAAGAACACCGTATGTATTTTGAAGAAACACTTAAAATGTATCTCACAGAAAAAGTGTTTACAGATACGATGAAGAGCTCTAATATTCGCAAACGTTGTGAAGAACATTTTCAGAAACTCCTAGAAGACCGTCTCTTCTTGATTGAAAAAGTTTTCAAAAATCAAAAGATAGACCGTATTACCTATCCAATTCCATTTGAACGTATTATTAAGAATGCGGTTCATCGTATGAAAGATATGGGTTTGGATAATCTTCCTTCCAATCTTTCTCCAGAATACATTTTGAATGAGATGGAAAAGCTTATTTCAGGAAAGGTATGTCTCAAGGTGACGAGTGAAAATCAAGGTATGAAATTTCTATATATTCTATTACGAATGCATCTATCACCAAAACCAATGATATATAAATATCATATGCAAAAAGAAACATTTGATTGGATTGTAACAGAGATCCGTCGTTATTTCAAAGAAGCAATTGCGCCTGCGGGTGAGATGGTTGGTATCATTGCCGCCCAATCTCTTGGTGAGCCCGCCACGCAGCTAACTCTAGACTCTTTCCACGTATCTGGTACAGCAGCAGCCGTAAAAGCAACATCTGGTGTACCCCGTCTTAAGGAACTGCTCAGTGTCAGTAAAAATATTAAGACACCTACACTACAAATTTATCTAAAACCAGATATTAGTCATACGGTGAATCCAACAGAAGATCAACAAGGAGATATTAATGATCCTCGTGTTTATGAAGCAAAAGAACGTACATTGAAAGTACTCAAACAATTGGAAATTACAAAACTTATCAACCTATTAGATACGACTGAAATTTTCTGGGATCCACCTGGTCAAAAAGGTATCCAAACCAATATTGAAAATGATAATAAATACCTTGCTATTTATCGTGAATTTACAAAATTAGATTCTTCACGATGCCATTCAACATCTCCCTGGGTACTTCGTATGGTTCTTGATAAAACACGTGTTTATCGTGCGAACCTAACCATGCTTGATATTTATATGAAAATATATCAAGCATATGGAAATACCATTGAATGTCTTTTCTCAGATGATAATGATGAAGAATTAATCTTCCAAATGCGTATCAATGAAAATGCATTGAAAGATATCGATCCAGAAGATATGGTTGCTGCTCTAAAGGCCATTGAATATAATATTGTTCGTACCATTTTACTAAAAGGTGTAACAAAGATTAATAAAGTATCCATGCGTGTATATAACCATATTGATTATAATAAAGATAAGCAACAATTTGATAAAATTAATGAATGGATTCTAGATACAGATGGTAGCAATCTTATTGAAATTATGGCAAATCCAAATGTTGATCCTTACCATACCTTTACAAATGATATTCATGAAATCTTTAATGTACTCGGCATTGAAGCTGCGCGAAATGCACTCGCTAATGAAATTATGGAAGTTATTAAGGAAAGTTCTGTTAATTATCGCCATCTATCTCTACTAATGGATACGATGACATGTAAGGGAGCATTAATGTCAGTTGACCGTCATGGTATTAATCGTGGAGATGTAGGTCCTTTAGCTAAATCTTCTTTTGAAGAAACAACCGATATGCTAATTAAATCAAGTATCTTTAGTGAATTTGATCGCATTAATGGCGTATCTGCAAATATTATGTTGGGACAATTGCCACCTTGTGGTACAGGTGATAGTGAAATTCTATTAGATGAACAAGACTATATTTCATTGGTCAAAGATCGTATTAATTATATTCCAAGTGCTGGAGCAGAAATTATAGATGCTTGTGATATGGAAGCTCTAAAATTTAATCTACCCAATGTGCAAACTCAACAAAAGACAAAAATGTCTGAACTCCCAGAAGTCACCTTTGTATAAACAATAAACCATGTTTCTATCTTTTTTATTTAGTTAAATATATATGTATATTGAACAATTTAAAGGTATAAGAATGGGAGGTGTAAGTTTAAATAGTGAAAATCCATTAAGAACATCTATTTTATATGGACTTTTGATTGGTATAGTAATGGGACTGTTTTTTAATAAAAAACAAAATAATGTAGACATAATAATGACCGTAGTAAAATATAGTATTATATTTGGAATATTTATTTATATTTTACTTATATTTACACGTAAAATTATTTTACAAATCAAATCCTAATTTTTGCAATAAGTTGAAGCCATTCTTCAGGTGCTTCATTCATTTGACGATAATAATATTTATTTTCTTTTTGAATGATCCCATATTCATAATGAGTTTTATCTTTTGAAAGTTCTTTATATAAAATCAATAATGGACGATATTTTGAATCGATTCCATCATAATTTTGAATATATTTACAAGAAGATACTAAATCATCCCCTTTCTTTTCAGCACTTTTGCCTTTGATGACAATAAGAAGATTAATTCTTAATAATTGACTAATGTTATAAAGATCAATATCTTGAATCCATAACTTATCTGGATGATTTTGTAAAACGGTCATCCATATTTGTTGGAGTTCTGATGTTGATTTTGTTTGAATTCCTTCGATAAATTCATTTAGATTTCTATATTTTCGTTTTAAAACAGTTCCCCAAGCATTACGCATTGCAGGATCTTCAAATATCATAGTGAAGTGATTAGATTCTTCTAATAGAGAATAGATTTGTTTATTGGTATATATTTGTAAATCATCTTGACTAAATGATAAGTATTGTTCATGTGCTAACCAATTAAATAATTCAAAGAGAGAAGAACGATGATATTCTTTTAATATTAAGATTTTATACTCTGTCCAAATATTGCTTCGCCATTTTGTTGGTAAAGATTCAATATAGCAAAGTGAATCTATCAACATTTTGGGTAATTGAGTCGATTCAAGCAAAGATATGGGTGTGAGTGTTTCTTGTGTGGGTTTTGGTATAATATTTTGACGATATTTTAAATTTGCATTTTTTACTACAGAGATATCTTTATCTTCAATTGTTTTTTGTGTAAAAATCCATTCGGTTGCTGTTTGGTGTAATTCACTTGGTTGTTTTAAATAAGGTTTATCCAATAATAATTCATCATATTGTTTTTGTAAAAGAACTTTATCTTCTAATGGAAGTTCTTCTAAGATGACACGAACACGACTTGGTTGTTGTAAATGTTTAAACAGTTCATAAAGATATTCTAAACGCTTTGCTCGAGTTTTATCCATCCAAGGTAACACCATAACATCATATTCTTTTAATAGTTTTGTTAATATATATTTTTTAGTTTGATACCATTTTTTACGATCATATTCTATTTCTTCGATTGAAAGTTGGAAATCACTTTCAACCACAAGAGGCACTTTAGGTAAATCTTTATAAATCACTTTTGGAATAACCAAAAGCGTTTCAAGACGATGTTCTGTTTGAGAACGAATCGTTCCAATTTGAAGTCCAAGGCCGAGCTGTTTAATCTTTGATTCAAAAAGGCGATATTCTTCCGTCCAAACACGAATATCGTAAGTTTTTTGTTGAATATCTTCCCAATAGATAATTTGTTTAATTGGTAGAAGTTGTTTAAAATACAATAAATTTGAAATTGCTAAAGATTTTGGTAAATCAATCCAAATATTTCCTACAGTCATAAGGGCAATAATACGATGGTTATAATCTAAAACAACTTTAGATGGAAGAAACGCTTTTTGTTGAATAAATAAGATATTTTGAATCCATACATATAAAGCATACAAATTTTGTAGAATTTCATCAGAGCCATCATTAAATGTAGAGCATTGTTGTAAAAAGGTTTCTATTTTTTTATATTTAGTGAAAGCGATTCGTTGAGTAATATTTTTGGATGGATCTACGATAACTAAAGGTTCATATTCATTATCTTGTCGCAATAAGAGTAAGAAAGGAAGAACTTTTGAAGTTCCCATAAACCATTGCTTCATCTTATAAGCATAAGGGCATTGAATTGTGGCTAAACTTTGATGGTCGCGATTCCATACAACTAATAAAATACCTAAATGATGTAATAAATCATAAAACAATTGTGGATTTTTCTCATCGTCTTGTTTTAAGTATTCGAAGAAGTTTTGATAAGATTGATGGATTAATAATTGCCGAGCAATTTGATAACGGATAGAAATGGGAAGTATATCTATTTTTTTATTTAATAACATGTCCCAGCCATCCAATTCAAATAATTTTGTATAAGTTGAATGTTTTTTGAGCCATTGAGCAAGTTGTTTACAAGCACCTGGATTTTGTTCAGGAAGAATAGGTTTATCAGATACAAATGTTTGATAAACTAAACCATTTTCAAGGGTTAAATATGTGAGTGGATCTAGATGTTTTTGAATATGTTGAATCAATGCTTCTTTCTTTTCAAGACCCATGAGATAAGCAATACTTTCCATAAATGTGTCTTTGCTTGTAGCTATACCTCGACGTAATAAACATTCTTGAGATTTAACTGTATTACGACAGAGTTGATAAGGAACATTTGGATAAATAAATTCATGTAAAGATTGTGGTATGGTTCCTAAACGAGCTTCTGGAATTTTTTTTATACGATCAATAATATACGTATCATCTTCGAGTTCTTTAAATTGTTTAGCACTAGTTTCTTTAACTTTAAATTTTTTAGTTTTTGCCTCTTTTTTTAGGACAGGTTCTTTGAGTGGAAGTTTGAAGCAACAAGGTAGTTGAACGTTGTTATATCCGCGTTCTTTTAAGAAACCAACATAATGTGGGCGATTAATATCGTGATACCAAGTCGTATGTTCATATAACAACATAGGTTTTTCATCTTCCAATGGACATGTACCGTTACGTTTTTCATATTGTTCAGCAGATAAAGGAACTTGAGATTTTGGACACCATACACGAGGACATATATATATATTTTTATGTGCTGGGTCACTTCCGTGTTCAATAAAGTTATCATAACCGTCTTTATATGGAGAAGCATCAATTAATTCCTTATGTTCTTTTGTTATACCGATCGGTTGACGTAAATCAGCAACTTGACACTTACGAGCATAATTCTCGGTCAATGCGAAAATATTTGGATCAAGTTGTTTGAGATGGGTATTAAAATAACGATGATATTCTTTACCAACAGCGCCGCCAAAAGAAAGTTCACTACTTGGCAAAGAAAGTGTAGAACCTTCTTCTAAAGGAGGCAAAGGAATGATTGGTTTATCTTCTTCCTCTTCATCTTCGATTTCAACAGGTGCTTTAGAAGCTATAGGTGCTTTTATTTGTTTTAAAGCTTTTTCACTTTGTTCCCAATGCATTAAGGTAGCTCGTGTCCAGAATAAAGCATTCGTTATTTCTGTAAAAGAAGCTGCATTATCAATTTGTATTTGAATACCCAAAGGCACAATTGATAAATGCATGATAAGACCTAAGTTTTGAATATCTCTTTTTTTACGTTCTGCAAGTGCAGGTTGATCGATTTCTTGTTGTATTTCTTCAAAATAATCTCGAACTTCTGCTTCATCAATACCGTATGCTTGTAAATCTAAAAGGATATCTAGAATAGGAATATCCAATGAGAGTTTGCTTTTAATATATTCACGAATATTTTTAGTTTGACCATATCGTTCAATTCGTTTAAATTGAACATCTAATATATTTTTTTGAATACGATTCTTAGTAGGAACTTTATAGATGGGTAATAATGAAGACATATATTTGGATATAGATTTTAGATTAGTATTTTGAATCAATATGGATGTACGTAGAGAAAGAATATCAATTTCTAATGAAATTGAAGAAATATGTAAATAATGTTGAAGATAGGATATAATCTTATGTATATGTTGTTCTAGTCGTTCATAAGTAATATTTTCTGAAAAATCAAGTTTGTAAGTAATATAAAGTTGATATTGAGCGTCAATTCGTATTTCAGCATATAAATGAGACTTTTCTTTAAGGAATGCATAGAACACCAATTGAGAAAGACCATTGATATTTGCAACATTAATCCATTGATCGAATAAGTCCATTGGGATTGTATGTTGTTTATGAACCTTATAGTAAATATGATTGATATCATCTAGAAATTGAATAAATTGAATAGTTGCATTTGCTTTCAATAAATGAAACGTTTGTTTTAGAGATAAATAAGTTGATAGTGTTGCTTTAAAAGATGCACGGTTATAAATACATTGACTATGTTGAGTAATATCTTTATGTTTACTTTCAGATTGATACCATAATTTATTAAGCAAAGATTGTTCGTTAAGATATCCTTTAATTGTATTAGGGGTTAAAGAGAGTGTATCTTTTTCACTTGGAAAATAGTAAGACATTGAAACGGGATCTAAATTTAAATCTTCAAAAAATATGATATTTAAATGTGTATATTTTAAAATTTGCTCTCCTAAAAATTCAATGGAAGCGTTTTGTTGAGGATTCGATTCAATCATGAATGGGTTTGGATGATATCCAGTTTCTGGTTGAATAACGTTAAATCGTAAAGATTGAATCGTCCACACATATGGAACACGTTTTGTTGTTTTGCGATCTAAGAAGATACAAATTTTATGAAGGACCGTTAAAAGTGAATCATCTATAAACAAAGCTTGGTATACAAAATGAGGTTGTTGAACAGATTTAAATTGATTGAGTTGTTGAGGGGTAAAGAAATCTTGGAGGATAGAGTCATCGTACGATTTATTTTGTTCGAACAATTGAAGTTGTTCTTTAATCTCTGTTGATAAGGATGAATTTAGAAAGAAATGATCCACTGAATGGTTAGCATCGTTCCATTGTGTGATTTGAATAATAGATGGATCTTTTGGATACATTTTATGACATTTTTCCATATGGGGAAGCTTCTAAACAGAGTATATAAAAATATACGTCTCTATTAGAATGCAACAAGGTGGTAAAAAAAAAGATAAAAAAAAAAGTGGTAAAAAAGAACAAAAAAAAGGAGCAGGATGTAGCTGTAGTCAAGGAGGCAATAAAAACAATAAGTGTAAATCACCTACTTGTGGAGGTAAAAAAGAAGTGAAAAAATATGTTCAATCAGGAGGTTGTGGCTGTGCGAATATTGTTCAATCTTAATTAAATGTATAATAATTATACAATGTTCCATTTGTAAAACCTTCAACAGTTGTGGAAGTACTTGTTAAACACGTATTTTGTGTTATACAATCATTAATAACATCACGATTATTGAGATAGAAGTTACTGTATGCACTTACTATTACTGGTAAATGAACTGACAAGCCATCTGCGCCTGGTCCAACACCATATTTTCCAGTCCAAAAACCAATATCATTCTCCAATTCATCTAATTCAGTTTCACTAATCGAATAAGTAATTATTTTCGGATTCGCTTTCAAATAAATATGATATTTCATAATGTCGATCATAAAAGGGTATTTTTTGAAAATTACATAGGGATTTTTATTACTATGTACTTCTTCACTGAATGCCATTGTAGCCATTGTTTTCTGATTATCTTGCGCAGCTTTATATGCAGCTTCTAACATTGTTTTATATTTTTGTACTTCAGGACTATATTGTTTTGGTGTTGTATTGGAAGAAATTGTTAAGCAAGAATTATCTTTTAGACAAGTATCAATGGTTGCACGATTGTTAGTATAGAATTGATTAAGTGATGCCATTGACAAAAATGCGGATATATGAACATTATCAGAACCATAACGATATTCTGGTTTTGTATAATAGCCAATATCTTTATGAAATTCCATAACGCCAATTTGGTTGAGAGCGGCTCGTTCAGCTGATTTTTCATATGTATATAAAGCTAAAATATCCACCATATAAGGGTATTTTTTGAAAAAAGCTTTTGCATCTGTATTGGAAGATAATTCTGTATAAAATGCAGTTGTATTCATTTCATTTTTCCATTTGGCAAAGGCATCTAATGCGGGTTTTAAAATCGAATTATATTTTTCAATACCTTGACTATAGGGTTGTGTACTAGAGGTTATTGTAGAAGATCTACTAGAAGGTGTAGTTGCAACTGAATAACTTGATTGTGGTGTTATATCTGATGGTTTTGGAGTTATTTTTTGGGGAGTAGCTTTAATTTTGCTACCGGTAGGACATGAATTAGGTACATCAATATATTCTTTATATTCAAATTTAGGCATAATTGAGCCAATTTGTGTATCTTTGGCTTCAGCAAGAGTGGTACCTAATAAATCACCAAAAACAACAGGGCTCACAGAATGTTTTTCACCAACTGGAACACATATAGGAGGTTTTCCAGGTGTTAAATAAAATCGCGTAGTATCTGGATTTGTGGAAGTATTATTATCAGATTTATAATTGTTTTTAGAACCATCTTGATTTACCATTGTACCGTTTGCATCTGTCATCATTTGTTTTTGTATGCGTGAAAATCCTTTTTCTAAAAGGAATGAAACCAAATTACTACCATCTGTATCCGTGATTCCAAATAGATTAGTATTTTCACTACCTGAAGATTTTGGAAAGCTCTTATATTTCTTACCAAGGGGAGTAATTGTTTCTGTTTTACGAATGGCATCTGCATCTGCACTTATTTTTAATTCATTGAAAGTTCGTTTATAGATATCTAATAAAGTATCTTTGGATAATTTCTTATTTGCTAAAAACTCGGTTTCAAAATCAGGATACTTAGAATTTCGTAACATTGCTACAAATTTATAGGGATTATAGTCAAGATAAACGAATAAATCTTTCAATGGAAGTAATACGTCAGTGATTGGTTTTTTTTGTTGTTCTTTTGTATAAAGCTCACGAATGTATTGAATGAGTTCTTTTTCTTCAACCATTCTTGAAAGTTCAGGAGATAGACCATTTTTTTGAGTTTTAATTAAACGTTTGTATTCATCGCTATTGTAAAGGCGTATTTCCAATTCGTGAATGGTATATTCTTTACGATCAATTTCTTTGATATGTTTCGCAAGTTCTGTAGCTGTTGGATTACGGTTTAATACTTTAGAATATGTTTGAATAAGTATTTGAGTATCATCTGTAGATAGAAAGGTTTCTTTTTTTTTAGAAAGTTGAATCCATACAAGGATTGCAAATGTAAGTGGAAGAATGACCCATATGAATTGCATCCACGACCATTGACAAGTCATCTTTATAGAAGCCATTATAAATATCCTTAACAGATTTAAATATTTTAATTTTCACAGCGATACTTTCAATGATAAAATTATGGAAGTAATGTAATAGGAGAAAAATGAAACATATAATGGTGATTGGTGGCGGAATTGCTGGAATGTATACGGCTCTAAGATATATTGAACGTGGAGTTTTAGTTACCTTAGTTGAAAAGAATTATCAATTAGGTGGAAATATTAAAACAATACAAATAGGAGAAACTCTATTAGAAGCAGGTCCATCAAGATTTAATAAGAATCATCGGCTTTTACTACAATTACTTCAACGATATGGATTACATATTTACGAACATAAATCCGGGCGAGAGTTTCGTCCAATATTAGATTGTAAACGCCAAGTAATAATAGATCCTACTCCAGAATGGATTCAAAAGGTTTTATCATATTCTAAAAAAGTAAATTCATCATTATTAAAGAACATTACATTTAATCAATTATGTGAAATGGTATTAGGTTTTAAAACTGCAAAACAATTAATAGAGTCATTTGGATATAATGCAGAATTTTTAACATTAAATGCTTATAGTGCCGTTCAAATATTTAAGGAAGATTTTATGAATAAATATCCTTATTATTCATGTGTTGAAGGTTTATCTGAATTAGTAAAACGTATGGAAAAAGAATTAATTGAAAAACAAGTCACTGTTTTAAAAAATACAGAAGTTCATAAAATAAATTTTAAAAAAGAGCATTATTCTATACATTTAACCAATGGAAATACATATGAAGCAGATCATATTATCTTTGCTCTTCCAAAATCAGCGCTTATGTCAATGGATTTTTTTAATGATTATGCAAAATCTTTATTTAATACAGTTGTAAGTGTATCTCTCCATCGTATTTATGCTAAGTTTGTAAAATCATGGTTTAAAGGTATTGTTAAATTTACAACAGATTTACAATTGAGACAATTTATTCCAATAGATGAAGAAAAAGGTATTGCAATGGTTTCATATTCTGACTTATTTGATGCAGATTATTGGAAAACATTTGCAGATCAAGGTTCAGAAATACTTGAAAGACAATTAGATAAGCAGTTAAAAGAACTTTTTCCTAGAATAAATTTGCCCAAAATGGAATGGGTTACATCATATTATTGGAAAGAAGGTGTTCATACTTGGATACCTAATATTGATCCAGAACAAATCCGAGAAAAGTTAAATGAAATATATCCAAATATAGCTATAGTTGGAGAATCTTATAGCTTAAGACAAGGATGGATTGAAGGAGCTTTAGAGACGGTTGAATCTGTCATTAAACAGTTTGAAAATAAAACAGGAGGAGCAACAATGAAAATGTATACAAGTAAAGAACTCAAAGATTTGATTAAAAAAGAACCTTCACGAATATGGGTTTTGTTAAAATTACCCATGGATTCAAAGACACGTATTATTGATGTGACAGAATGGAGTCAAATACATCCTGGAGGAGCGGAACCTTACATACGTAATATGTATAAAGATATCACAAAAGAATTTTTAACCATTAATCATCACTATGAAGATATTTCTCAAAAAAATATAAAACAACATGTATTAGATATGGTACATAAATATACAATTGGATATAAAAGTGATTAAATATAAAGATTTTTAATGTATTCTTTCATATACTTTTGTTCTCGCATTTCTTCATTATCTGTAAATGCTTCAAGTGCTTCTTCAAAATCTTGTTTAGTAATAATTTTTTTTTTAGAGTCTTCTTCTGAGAAAACACGCATACTATGTATAAATTTTACTTTGGTAAAGAGTAATTCCATATCTCCACCATTAAATTGAAAATTATCTCGATTTGCTTCAATTAATTTATCATTGATCACATTACTTTCAATTTTCCATTCATTTTCTTTTACAATCGAAATAAATATATCTTTCAAATGTTTGGCACTATAGTCTGGAATGGTAAATTTAAATGGAAAACGACGGGCAAGACCAGGATTTGTTTTAAAGAATCGTTTTTCTAGATCTGCTTTATAACCTGCAATGACACAAACCAAATCTTTTTTAGATTCACTTAAATATTGATTTAGTGTATCAATACATTCTCTTGAAAAACTGTCTCGTTGTTCAGTATCACCAAGAGAATAAGCTTCATCAATCACAAGGATACCACCAAGTGATTTTTCAATCAAATCACGTGTTTTAATAGCAGTTTGTCCTAAATATTGACCTATCAAGTCAGCTCGTTTCGCAAATGTAACTTTACGTTCAGGAAGAACTCCAAGATTAGCATATATTTCAGAAAGAATATGAATAAATTTGGTTTTACCCACACCTGGTCCTCCATAAACAACGGTATGAAGCATATCTTGATTTCCATCATCCAAATCTTGAAGATAAAATACAATCAATGAAAGAAGATTTTTTTTAAGATCTTCCAGTCCTACCATATTTTTAAGACGAACAATTGAATCTTTGAGTTTAGAAATTTTAAAGAATGGAATATTATGTTGTTTCTTTCTAGATAATTTACCTTCTTTATAAAAATCTGCTAGTAAAATTAAATCATCTAGGTGTTTAATTTGAAATTCCCAATGGTCATAAAATTCATTACTTTTAGACGGATCATAGTACAATATTTTTGTTGAATCAATATTTAGAGGGAATGAAACTTTTATGTTTGCTTTTTTTTCAGGAGATGAATCCATCTCTTCAAAGTCCAACCTTCGTTTAGTTGAAGATTTTTGAGAAAAATCTTTAATTCCTACAACCTCCATCATTATGATATATAACAAGAGAATTCTTTAAGCATTTGTAGAGTTAAAGAAAAAACAGTTTATTTAATATAAGATGACTTCTTCTACAGAAACAATAGATAAAGTTTTAAAAAAAGCAGGTACAGATGCTCTAGGTGGAGGAATTCCTGGTATGATAGCAATGGTGGCCCAAGTATCCACATTAATGTGGCTTCGTACAACAATTAATTATCAATATCGTTATGGTGTAACAACTACAAGTGCATTTAAAACACTTTATCGAGATGGAGGTATACCTAGATTTTATCGTGGTTATTCAGCGGCGATTGTTCAAGGTCCATTAAGTCGTTTTGGAGATACGGCGGCAAATACAGGTGTATTCAGTTTATTGAATCAATATCCTATGACAAAAGATATGCCGATTTTTATAAAAACAGGATTTGCATCTATTACTGCGAGTGGTTTTCGTATTTTATTAATGCCGATTGATACTATAAAAACAGTTATGCAAGTAGAAGGTTCAAAAGGTATTGCCACATTAAAAGATAAGATGCAAACAAGTGGATCAAAAGTATTATTTCATGGAGCCATGGCGGCTTCTGTTGCAACACTCGTAGGTCATTATCCATGGTTTGCAACTTACAATTATTTAAACCATCGTATTCAAGTTCCAAATGATCCAAAAGAAAAATTAATGCGAAATGCATTTATTGGATTTGTTTCTTCTATTGTTAGTGACACATGTTCTAATTCAGTTCGTATAGTTAAAACAACACGTCAAACGATTCATGAAGATACAAGTTATACAAAAATTATAAAAATGATATTAGAACGAGATGGATGGAGTGGATTATTTGGAAGAGGATTAAAAACAAAAATTATAACAAATGGAGTTCAAGGAATGTTATTTAGTGTCTATTGGAAAATGGGACAGGATTATTTGAAAAAATAAACCTCTTCTAAAAATGTTTGAATAATATCTTATCTTTATTAATAATAGATAATAATGGGTTTTATAAAAACAATCCTAGGTATATTTTTCCTTATCAATGCTATTTTTTGGGGACTTTTTCCTCATACCACTCATTGTGCATTTGTGGCGAAAATGGGTGTTTTAATTTGTCCTTCACATTGGGTTCATATTAGTTTAGGAATTATATGTTTCTTAGTAACTGTATTATTATTTCAATGGAATATGTTTTTTCCTATGAAGATGTAATATAAAAATAAGACGAGTGAATAAGATTACTTAAACAATCGTTCAAATAAAATATAAAACGATGGCATGTCCAATGAGAACATTTCCATTGTTTAATTATGTGACAGTTATCATTCATACAGTTCATGCTTTATTACCACATATTGAGAATACATTAGAGGAGTTAAAAAGAAAGTTTCAGTTTGACCGACAAAATCAAAGGGTTTTATGAATTTGAAGAATTTTAGCATATAGGAAAATACCAAAGAAGTTCTTTGCTATAATATCTAGGAAATTAAAGACAATATTTTTATAAATAACTGGTAATAAGAAAACAATACCATACATCGACCAAATAATTGTAAATATAATAAATAAGTAACGTTGTTCTTTCAAATATTTTGCAAAGTCTTGATAGAGAGTATAGAAGGAAATGGCTAGGAAAATGAAACCAAATAAAAAGGCTGTATAGCTATTTATAACTTGGGTTTCTCCTAGATAACCAAATAAAAGCATCATAAAATTGGCAAGTAGAATGATGCTTAAACTTTTTTGATGATCTTTGATAAATTTGCGAAGAGATATATTTTTTTCTTTATTTTGTTCTACAGTATATAAATAATAATAAACTAATGCAGTTGTAAATAACATAGTGGGTGTTGTAATAAACCAATCGTAATAACGAATGGTTGCCATATTACGAATATTAAAGTAAGTAATAAGACCAATATAAAAGACGAATTCAATGACTTGAACAATCATTTCAATACCGAGTGCTTTTGTTAAAATATTATGAGGAGGAGGAAGTTTATAAGTAAGTCCTGCTAAACCAAAAATACTCGTAATAAATTGGATTAAAATACTTAAATAAGTCGTAAATTTTACAAGTTCAACTGTCATTTTTCTTACTCTAAAAGGATATAAAAGATAGAAATAAAAAATGAATCAGTCATATCTTATGGCCCAACTGAATCATTCAATGGATCCAACTTGGGATATTATTGACCGTTATTTTTGTCAGGGTGGTGGTACGGAAAATGCGAATCCCTTGGTACAACATCAGATAGAAAGTTTTAATGAATTTATTGATAAAAAACTATGTCAAATTATTCAAGGATTTAATTCCATTCAGATATGTCATAATTATAAAGAAAGTGTGAAAGACTTTGCATATAAGATTTTCATCAATATTCAAAATCCTTCACTTTCAAAACCCATCTTTCAACAACAAGATGGTAGTCAAATCCTTATGACACCTCATATTGCGCGAATGAATGGTCTTACATATGGAGTAAATATCTATGCAGATGTCCATATTCTTACGGAAACAATTAATATGGATAATGTGGTTGAGAAGAACGAAGTGAAAGTTCCATCTGTGAATGTGGGTAAGATTCCTATTATGGTTCGTTCAAAGGTATGTATTCTAAATCAAGTACCGGGTATTGCAGAAAACAGCCAACGTGAAGAATGTCGATATGATCCAGGAGGTTATTTTATTGTCAATGGAAATGAAAAAGTTATTATTAGTCAAGATCGTATCAGTGAAAATAAGACACTTGTATTTTCAGCAAATGGGTGTCTTACAGATGGTCTAAATGCAGAGATTCGTTCAGCTCCGGATGGTATGTTTTTACCTCCAAAAACGACAAGTTTATCTTTGAGTGCGAAGCCAAATCATATGGGACGTACAATACGTCTAAATACGTCGTTTCTACGATCTGAAATTCCATTATTTGTTATGTTTCGTGTTCTAGGAGTTCAAACAGATTGTGAAATTTTACAACATATTCTATTTGATATGGAAGATGAGAAAAATCGCCGACTTCTTAATGAAATGGCTGCAACTGTGGATGATGCAATTGATATTTATACTCAAGAACAAGCGTTAAAATTTATAATGCGTTATGTTGGTATTACAGGAACACCTAAAGAATATCTTGAACAACCAGAACAAGCACGTAAAATTTTGCTTCAGGTAATTCGTAATGATTTTCTACCTCATGTTGGACCAAGTTTCCAGCGAAAAGCACTTTATCTAGGATATATGGTTCGTAAGCTCATGAAGATTTATCTAGGCTATCAACTTCCAGATAATCGTGATAGCTATCTTCATAAGAGAATTGATACACCTGGTGTATTAATAAGCAATCTATTTCGTCAATGTTGGGGAAAAATGTTGAAAGAGATGCGTAATTCTATTCAGCGAGAATTACAGTTATGGAGAGCAACACCTGTCATTCCAACTAATGTTTTCAATGCCTCTAATATTCATCGTTTTATCAAACAGTCCATTATTGATATGGGAATCCGTTATGCTCTATCAACAGGTAATTGGGGTGTTAAAACACTTGGTAGTTTTCAAAATATTCGTACAGGTGTAGCCCAAGTATTGAATCGTATGTCATATCTCTCAACACTATCTCATCTACGTCGTATTAATACACCGATGGAGAAGAATGGAAAACTCGTTCAACCTCGTAAACTAGAAAATAGTCAATATGGAGTTGTTTGTCCTGCAGAAACACCAGAAGGTAGTTCAGTTGGATTGGTAAAGAATATTGCGCTAAGCGCTCGAATCACAAGTTCTATGAGCAGTATTTATGTTCGAAAATGTATTAATGAAATGGGGGTGTATGTATATGATGATACAGTAAAAGAGCCGGCTGCCTTTTTAAAAGAAATGGGAGATGATATGTCAGTTCATATTATGATTAATGGTGATTTGATTGGTTACCATCGTGATCCAAAGATTTTCTATGATAAAATGAAAAATTTAAAACGCCGTGGAGAAATTCCACCGACTACAGGTATTTGTTGGGATGTTCCGCAAAATCTAATTATGATTAGCACGGAAGCAGGTCGTATGTGTCGACCTCTTTATATAGTAGATACAGAAGAAGAAGGAAAAGATATACGTATTCATAAATGGCTGCGTGAGAATCCTGAAAAAACAAAAGAACTTCTTACAAAAACCTTCTCTGATTTTATTACCATACTAGATGAGAATAAAGAAGGCTTTATTGAATATTTAGATGTTGATGAGATTGATAAATCTATGATTGCAATGTTTCCAAAAGATATTCATAAACAAGGGAAAATGACGTATGTTCCACCAAAATATACCCATTGTGAAATTCATCCAAGTTTGATGCTTGGTGTACTTGCTTGTAATATTCCTTTCTCTGATCATAATCAATCCCCGCGTAATTGCTACCAAAGTGCGATGGGGAAACAAGCAGTAGGAACTTATATGAGTAATTACAATCAAAGAATTGATACGATGGCACATGTTCTCAATTATCCACAGAAACCACTTGCACGTACACGACTATCGAAATATACAAACTCTGATAATCTACCCTCAGGTATGAATGCGGTGGTTGCAATTATGACGAAGTCAGGATTTAATCAAGAGGATAGTGTGATGGTAAATAAATCAGCTCTAGACAGAGGTTTGTTTGCCAGTACATATTATAAAGCTTATCGTGATCAATGTTCTAAAAATCATAGTACAGGCGAAGAAGAACAATTTACAAAGCCTCTACCAACAACGTCTCATATTAAACCTTACAATTATGATAAACTTGATGATAAAGGATTTATTCCAAAAAATACTTATGTGGATGATAATGATATCATTGTCGGTAAGGTAATGCCTCATAAAATCCAAGGTATAATCTTTCCACGAGATGCTAGTATGGTAATGAAGACGAATGATAGTGGTCACGTTGATATGTCGTTTCAAGGTGTGAATAGTGAAGGATATAAGTTTATTAAACTACGACTACGAAAGTATCGTAAGCCAACGATTGGTGATAAGCTTTCAAGTCGTCATGGACAAAAAGGTACAATTGGAATGATTTATAGTCAAGAGGATATGCCATTTAGCAAAGAAGGTATTACACCAGATATTATTATGAATCCCCATGCTATTCCATCTCGTATGACAGTAGGTCAGTTGATCGAGTGTATTATGGGTAAATCAGCGAGTCTACTCGGTACTCTTGGAGATGCAACACCTTTTACAGAATGTTCTGTAGAAAAAGTAGCGACAATTCTAGAGTCTTTTGGAATGGAACGTTATGGAAATGAAATTTTGTATAATGGACGAACTGGAGAAATGATTCATACTGAAATTTTCATAGGTCCAACCTTTTATCAGCGTCTAAAGCACATGGTTACTGATAAAATCCATAGTCGCGGTTCAAATGGTCCTGTGGTTATGTTGACGAGACAACCAGCAGAGGGACGTGCTCGTAATGGAGGCCTGCGTTTTGGTGAAATGGAACGTGATGCGATTATTGCACATGGCGCAAGTTGTTTCCTAAAAGAGCGTATGTTGGATGTTTCAGATAATTATAGGGTATTTATTTGTAAGAAATGTGGTTTGTTCTGTGTGGCAAATCCAGAGAGAAACATTTACAAATGTAGCTCGTGTAAAAATCAGATCGACATTTCACAATCACGCATACCTTACTCGATGAAACTGCTTATGCAAGAATTAATGACAATGGGAATTGCTCCACGTATTATTGTATAAAAACTTATTGTACAAATAAAGATACATCCTACATTTTACATAATAAAATATTTTACATTTTATTTTCCAAAGATTGACGAAACACATCCGTATTATAGAATGGATCAAAATATTCACAATCAAATACAAATTCATTACGACCATCATCTAGCATTTCAAGGGCGAAAACAATACCTATATTATTCATAAAAGGATAAGTTAAAATTTCCTGCAGTTCAAGTGTATAAAGAGAGCATTTTAAATCATTGATGTTCATCTTTTTAGAAATATGTAGTCGTTGCATTTTAAAAGTCTCCATTTCATAGTCATAAATATAAGATTTCGTATGAGCGCCAACAATTTTTTGTACTTTTTTGGCATGGGCAATAGACGGAAATCCAATAATATAATTTTTTTGATTATGGTTAAGACCCATGATATAAAATTTTGATCTAAGAATGGATATTTTTAGCGGTTGAGAAAGCATTTAAACTTTAAATAACTATTCTCTTTATGTAGATAAATAATCATGTATAAGAGTCGTATTAATAATGCAAAACGTCGTTCGAATCGTGAAGAAAAGAAACGAGATATAGTACATCCAGATGAAGGTCAAGAATATGGTATTGTCCAAGAAATGTTGGGAAATGGGAGAACACGTGTATTATGTCATGATAAATCTATAAAGATTGGCCGTATTTGTGGATCTATGAGAAAATTTAAATCAAAGGTACTCATTGAATCTGGAGATTTGGTAATTGTTTCTGCCCGGGAATTTGAAAAAGATAAGGTAGATATTATTCATAAATATGGATTTGATGAAGCACATGATATTGCATATAATGGTTATCTACCTGAATATCTGTATCGTGTATATACTAATCCAGAATGCTTTAATTATTCTATTACAGAAGACACAACTGGAGATTATGTTATGTTTTCTCATCAAACAAAAAATGAAGAAGATGAAGAATATATAGATATCAACGATATTTAAAGCATTGATTTTTAGACTATCTAAATGAAGGTGCTTCGTTTTGATGGTGCCTCTCGTGGAAATCCAGGAAGAGGTTCTTGTGCAGCAGTTTTGTTTGATAATGATAAAAATGAGGGGCAAGTATATAAAGTACTTCCTGGAATGGTGACAAATAACGAAGCAGAATATATGGGATTAATTGCAGGACTAAAATATCTTCAAAGTCTAAAGATTGATACAGTTCAAATTGAAGGTGATAGTAAATTAATTATTGAACAACTCTTTGGAAGTTGGCAATGTAAGCATCCACGTTTAAAACCTTATTATCAAACAGCAAAAGAGTTATTTAAAAGTTTTAAGTTTATCAATGGGCGATGGATACCACGAGAATTAAATGCAGTTGCTGATGCTTATTGCAATCGTGCATTAGATGCAAAAACATTTGAAGGAAAATTGGATTGGTTTATATTACCAATTCGAAAAAAAGATAAAACAGATTTGCGTAATTATTTTACATCCTCTTCGAGTTTTGATTTACAAAGCGGGCATACTTTATGACAACTTGTCCATTTTTGAAAACAATCTTTACAGAAATCGTGCCCACATTTTTTAGTTCGATAACCTTCTTTTTCTGTTTCATCTAGACAAATAGGACATCTTTCAGTAAGCGTACATTCATTTGCAACATTTTCAATATTAGATATACCTATAGTATGATAGCCAATTGCATTGCATAAATCTAATAAATATTCATAATTATCGTATTCTTCTTCTTCCTCATCCAGTTGTACCAAAACAAAACGGCGTAGCAATTGAGTGAATAAACTAGAATCCACATCCGGATAATAGGTCGCAAGAAGTGATAAGAAGATATCGTAATGTTCTTCTATAAGATGATTAAAATATTCAGTGATAGGATAAGACATTAAACATAAAGCACATGTATGTGAATCGGTTGGAGTATGAGAGGATTCTTCCATTAATTTATATTGTTTTTGTTTTTTAAGCAATAACAATATATATAAAATTAGGGTAATATACCTTTTGATTGTAATATTTGTACGAGATTATTATAATCTGTACGTAAAGTATTAATTTCGTTTTTTTGTCGTTTAATGATATTTAATAACAAAGGTATAAAACGATCGTAATAAATAGATTCTGGTTCATTATTTTTATTATATGCTACTAATCGTGGTTCAATTAATACGACTTCTTCTGCAATAAAACCAAACTGCGTCATATCATTTGGAGTTTCTCTTGTATCAATTAATTTATAACTTATAGGGCGACAATTGAGAATACGATCAGCAATGCTATCTTCTATAGTGACAATATCTTTTTTATAACGTAACGATGATGATACCCTTCCCAAATTATTAGCCGAATCTATATATACAGTAAAGAAACTGCCCTCCGCTAAGGTATTATTATAAATTGTGAGACTTTTAACATCATCAGTGGCTTCTATATATAAATCAGATCCATCTGTTGAAATTTCTCCACCTTCTGTTGCTCCATTATACATCTTTAAATTGCCATAAAGACGTAATGCCTGACTAGATGTAAAACGTGCACATTCGGTACCATCAGTAGAAAATGCTAATGTATTTGCAGCTTGTAGATACATACCAGTATTCGTGTCACTTCTAAATGTAAAACTGGGGTCTGTAGCAGAACCATCATCCGCTTGTATTTCATCTACATCTCCGGTGCCGCCAACATATAATGTGCTATCCACATAAGCACTACCATTTACATGAAGTTTATATAAAGGATTTGTCGTCCCAATGCCTACACTGCCAGAGGATGACACACGCACTCGTTCGTTACCATCAGTAGAAAATGCTAATGTATTTGCAGCTGCTATATACATACCAGTATTCGTGTCACTTCTAAATGTAAAACTGGGGTCTGTAGCAGAACCATCATCCGCTTGTATTTCATCTACATCTGCGACGCCGGCAACATATAATGTGCTATCCACATAAGCACTACCATTTACATGAAGTTTATATAAAGGATTTGTCGTCCCAATGCCTACACTGCCAGAGGATGACACACGCACTCGTTCGGTACCATCAGTAGAAAATGCTAATGTATTTGCAGCTTGTAGATACATACCAGTATTCGTGTCACTTAGAAATGTAAAACTGGGGTCTGTTGGACCACCATCTTCCGCTTGTATTTCATTTACATGTGCGGCGTTCTCAACATATAAAGTGCCATCCACATAAGCACTACCATTTACATGAAGTTTATATAAAGGATTTGTCGTCCCAATTCCCACGTTTCCAGTGCTTGTCACGCGCACTCGTTCGGTACCATTAGTAGAAAATGCTAATGTATCTGCAGCTGCTATATACATACCAGTATTCGTGTCACTTCTAAATGTAAAACTGGGGTCTGTAGCAGAACCATCATCCGCTTGTATTTCATCTACATCTGCGACGTTCTCAACATATAAAGTGCCATCCACATAAGCACTACCATTTACATGAAGTTTATATAAAGGATTTGTCGTCCCAATGCCAACATTGCCTACAAAATAACTTTGATTTTGTACATGAAGCGAATTTAAAGGATTTGTAGTTCCAATGCCAACATTTGCATTTATAATAGTCATTACATTGCATGTAGGTACATTTGCAAGTGAAGTAAGTGATAGATTGATATCAGTTGGAATTGTTTTAAATATATGTTTACCTGCTATATATTGAGTATTTGCATAAATAATAGGTACAGACATATGATTTTATAAACAATATAGATAATAAAATTCAAAAAAAATAAACGATATATTATAAAATTATGTTTTGTTATTGTTATCCCAATATCAATGCGTTCACATAAAAATCGCTAGCGATACACCGGGTGAATTAAACGCCAAATCGGCGGTAGACCCGCCGCCGGCCGCCGAAGAACCCAATCGGAAACAACCAAATATTATATTAGAGGTAGTTTTATTATCAATTCGGGCCTGTCCTGTGATCGCAGACGTCGTGGTTCCATCAAATGTTATAATTGACGCATAACTAGTAGATGGCATCGATGTCGTATAGTTTACTGTATAATTACCAGTACTATTACGTATTACAGATGTTACATTTCCTTTAGCAATAATTGGGAGGGAAAAAGGATTGGTCCCCGCACTTGTGCCATCAAAATTTACCCAAGCACGACAGGCAAACATTGGCATTGCACCAAGAGGACTTGATAATGTCGCCGTGCCTAATGTAATATTACTAGTCAGTATTGTATTAATAACGTGAAGCGGTTGTAAAGGATTAGTGGTACCAATCCCCACATTACCGCTAATAATACAACCACCTTGAATATGAAGCGGTTGTAAAGGAGTCGCTGTCCCAATACCTAAATTACCTGTATTCGGTTCAATATAAATCGTTTGAACCATTCTCAAACTTCTTAAGAAAACAAAAGAAATAAAAATCTTGGATAAAACCGCCTTTTTTCTATAGGAAGTTTGAATTTGAGTATTTGGATCTGTTTTTGTCAAAAAAGGGAATTTATATATAGCTATACAAAAATTATAGCTATTTAAAAAAATAACAAATACTTTATTTGAAGATGATCTACGACGACTATATAGAATATGCTAAGCAATATGTTGAAAAGTATGGAGATAAATGTGTTGTGTTTATGCAAGTAGGAGATTTCTTTGAACTCTATGCTATTCAAAATGACACTGAAGTGGTAGGTGCAGATATTTATAAAGTTTGTGATCTATGTAATATTCAAGTTAGTCGTAAAAATAAGTCTGTTTTAGAAAACTCTCGTCAAAATCCATTGATGGCAGGATTTCCTATTGCTGCTATTTCTAAGTTTGTACAAATTTTAGTTCAATATCAATATACGATTGTATTAATTCGCCAAGTAACACCGCCTCCCAATCCCAAACGAGAAGTTACAGAAATTATTAGTCCTTCTACCTATATGAATGTTTCTTCTCAAGAAGGAAATTATCTAATGACTATGGTTTGGGAACAGCATTCTACTCAATTATGGGATGTTGGTATTACGTGTCTCGACCTAACAACAGGAGCATCGTATGTTTATGAAACCTATTCAACGCTCCAAGATCCTAATTTTGCAATGGATGAAGCCATTCGTTTTATTCAATCTTATCAACCTAAAGAATTGCTTTTAATGGGACCACATTATCATAAAGAAATTGCGAGCTATTTTGAAAATGATCGTCAATTGTTAGTTCATCATCAATGGGGAGAAGCTTTTAATAAACTATATGCTCACCCTGCTTATCAAAATACCGTTCTACAAAAAGCGTTTCAAGTAAAAGGTCTATTAACACCAATTGAAATGATGGGTCTTGAGAAATATCCATTGGCAGCTTTGACTTATTGTGCGATGATTCAATTTGCCTATGAACATAATGAACAATTGATTCAAAAAATGGAATTGCCAACCATTTGGAAAAATCCTCATCATTTGATTCTAGAAGCTAATAGTATTCAACAACTTAATGTCATTTCACAAACAAATAATGAGATGCCTCTATTGACGCTTCTCAATCGTTGTGCGACAGCATTTGGTGCTCGTTTGTTTAAAGAACGCCTCTTGAATCCAATTGTAGATATAGCTACATTAAACCAGTATTATGATCAAATAGAGAGCTATCGCCAAGAAGAGTTATTCAAACATCTTCTATCCCATCTATCTTCTGTAATGGATTTAGAACGCATTCTACGTAGAATTGCTTTAGGAACCCTCCAGCCGTGTGAATGGGGAAATGTTGAAATATCTTTGGAAGCGTGTAAGCAAGTTTTTCAACTGATTGACAGTCCTTCACATCAAGAATCTTTAGAAGAGATGATGGACCATTATTGTAAAGTACTCAATTTAACAGAATGTAAAAAATATAATCTCGTAGATATCCATACATCTCTTTTCAATAAAGAACAGTACTGTAACATAGATGTTTTAGCAGAGCAGTTAGAAGAGGATTTTAGTTTTATGAAAGAATGGACTCATAAAATTTCAAGTATTGGGGAAAATGATTCTACCTTATGCCGAATGGATTATAATGATCGGGATGGTTATTTTCTATCGATTACAAAAAAACGATGGGATACAGTTGGAAAATATGGAATTCAAAAACTTAAAATTAGAGAAGTAGAAGTATCTCTAAAAGATTGTAAAACCAAACCTATTAGTGCTAGTAGTACCAATTTGCGTTTAACTCATTCTTTAATTGAACGTGTATCCGATCGCATTATTAGCACACAGCAAAAACTGTCGAATCTCAATATAAAATACTATAAAGAATTTCTATCACAGTTTGATCAAAAGTATCATACAATTTGGAGAGATTTGGTAAAAACAATTGCTGAAATTGATATTTTGGCAACAAATGCGAAGAACAGTTTGGAATATGGATACCATCGTCCAAAGCTGATTTCATCAAATACTTCCTATCTTCAAGCAAAAGGATTGCGTCATCCCATTATTGAACGTCTCAATCATCAATACAAATACATTCCTAATGATGTTGCCCTAGGAATTGATAAAAAAGGACTTCTCCTCTATGGAATCAATGCATCGGGTAAAAGTTCATTGATGAAAGCCATTGGTCTTAATATTATTATGGCTCAGTCAGGAATGTATGTGCCATCAGAAGAGATAGAATTGGCTCCTTATCATCATCTATTTACACGCATTACAAGTACAGATAATATTTATCGAGGTCATAGTACATTTACAGTTGAAATATTAGAACTAAAGAATATTATGAATCGTTGTGATTCCTATAGTTTAATTCTAGGGGATGAACTTTGTTCGGGAACAGAAGCGATTAGTGCAATGTCGATCGTTGCTGCTGGTATTGACTATTTATTGAAACAACAAGCATGTTTTGTATTTGCGACGCATTTGCATGAATTGATGAAATTAACAATGATTCAATCTTCGCCTGCTTTATGGATTGCACATATGCATATAGAGTTAGATGAAATAACTGGAAAGATTATTTATGATAGAAAATTAAAAGAAGGTCATGGAAGTTCGCTGTATGGTTTGGAAGTATGTCGTGCGCTAAAGCTTCCGGATATCTTTTTAAAAATGGCAAATCAAATACGTAAAGAGGTTCAAGGAATGCCTACAATGTATGTTGAATCGAAGGTATCTAAGTATAATAAAGATTTGATTGTAAGTACGTGTACATTATGTGGAAATGCTGCTCATGAAACACATCATATAAAACAACAAAAAGATGCCAATACCTATGGACGGATTGGTACCATTCATAAAAATGATTTAAATAATCTGGTTGTATTATGTGAAGCCTGTCATTTAAAACAACATCACGGAAAAGAAACCATTGAAGATTATGTTTATACAAGTGAAGGAGTTGAAATACAATTGAATTCACAGCCGTGTTCTAAATCTACGGAAGCGTTTCAAATGCAACATTATTTGAAATATACACAAAGAGGATGGATGTATCGTTTACAAAAGAATCATAAATGGAAAGCTATTATGTCAACAACCTATCCAGAAATTTATCTATATTTTAAAAATAAATCCCATATATTACCAGAATCTTATGAACATTTTCATGAAGTCATGGTGGAATATCAACCAGAGTTTTTATTGATTTAGAATGTATAAATAGTTGTTTGAAGACTTGGATGTAGGTAATACTTATAATAAATACGTTCTAGTTTATCATGAGTATGACGAAGTATTTTAGAGATTTCTTCAATTCCTTTTTGATAAGGAGATACGATTGAAGGCTCTGGTTTAGATTGTAAATAATATTGAATGACCTTTAAAATTTCCATAGTCCAAAAATGAAGTGTTTCAACGGTCATAATGAAAGAAGCGATCTATATAGAAATGGTGAATAAAAGTCTTTAAATAGTCATTGAACAAAAAGTGTTTGAAATAGATGAAGAACCCATTCCATATAATAATATTTTTTAACAGGGTCAGATTGAATGGAACGATGTTCAATCGATACACTTTCTAGAATCCATTGATGTTGATATTTTTCTGTATCGAGTAAATTAAGACAATCTTCAATAACTTCACTAACCGGAATTTGATATTGAAAAATTTTATAACAAAGTTGTCGGATTTCAAGAGGTGTCATCTTTTTTTTCTTTAATTCCGCAATATGTGGATAATGAAACGTTGAAAAATCTAAATTAGGTAAATGAAATAAAGATAGACATAGATTTCGAGTATTGGGCAAAGAAGATATGTTTGGACATAAATGAGAAATTATGTTCCATAATTCTTGTTTTTTTGGTAAAGGAACACGATGAATTGTCATTCGGCTAAGAAGAGGTGCTTCAATCATTTGAATATGATGGGTTGTATTAATGAATAATACGTTTTGACTGAATCGTTCTAATAAAACACGAAAGCAGAAGTTATTTTTACGATTAGCAATTTGATCCATATTTTTAAGAACAATAATATGTCGGGTAAGATGAATACATTTTGTTTGAACGATGTTTTTAATAAATTGAATCAAATCATCAATTTCTTTAGGAAATTCAGGATGCTCTGTATCAATACAGAAGTAATAATTTGTTTCAATATAGGGTAATAATTGATTCCATACAGGGTATCGTTTTTGAATAGGAAAGGTTGTATTAAAATAACAAGCAATACTATATTCAATTAAAATATCAGATGGAAATCCCTTAGGTCCATAGAGAAGACAATTAGGTAAATTATTTAAATCACCTGTTAATATACTTTCACATACATAACGATGGTATGGCATTTGTTCTAAATAAAATGGAAATTGTTGATAAAATTGTTCTAAATATTGAAATGTCATTAGTAATAGTATAAATTGTGTTCTTTATGTATAGGATATGGATTTAGACTATTATTATTTTGTATTTGAAATAGCCATTCTAGCTTTAGTTGCTTTTGGACTTGCTTATTTACTTGCATTAGCATTTATAGTCCGTGATTTTAAATTGATACGTTCAAAACCGCTTATCTTTATCGTCGAACTTATATTAATGGCTACTTTACCAGGTATTCCTATATTATTCTTTGTCATTTCAAGAGGCATATCATGGGATAAGGCTTGGATATGGTTTAGTTCGTTATCTGGTAAATTTGTAATCTTCCATATTATTTCTGAGATATCTGGTTTCTATAGTTGGTTATTCGCTTAAACGGATTATAACATAAAACAAGTATGGATCCTTATCATATTCTAGGTTTATCGTATCCAAGTACAAAAGAAGAGATACGATCGAGATATTTAGAATTAGCTAAAAAACATCATCCAGACAAGCTTGCTCATTTATCAGAAGAAGAACGAAAGGCGCATGAAGAAACGTTTAAAAAAATATCAGTGGCTTATGAATTATTAAACAAAAAAGAATTTAACAATACATCTCAATGCGAATGGACGGGAATATGGAGCTATATGGAAAATTTTATGAATGATCCAAATATGTTAAGAAATATGAGTGATTTATTAAAAAATGTTGTAGATATTGCTCGAGAATATAAAAAACAAAAAGGAAGTGAACACCATATCAAAATAGAAGTATCATTAGAAGAGGTTCATTTGCGAAAGGAAAAGAAATTACGATTATTTTTAAAGAATATTCAAGACCCAATTTTTATTACAGTAGATTGTGGATGTTATCCATCGTTTTTATATACGCATATTACACCCAATGAACAAACGTTATTTATTCATTTAGATTTTGTATTGAAGCAACATGATACGTATGTATTAGATGATTTATTTGAACCTTATGATTTAGTGACCGAAGTGAATGTAACCCTATATGAGTATTTTACAGGGGGTCAAAAATCGTTAATTTATTTAGATGGAAGTTTGATTAATTATACGCTTCTACCATATTCATTAAACCATATTTTAATTGAAAATAAAGGATTGTATGAAAAGGGAACATTAAGAATTTTAACTAAGATTTGTGTACCAACGAAAGAAGAAATTGCAAAAGTGGATTTAAAGACTCTTGAAAAAATAATCAATAATCTAAAGCTATTATATTCTCAAACCAGTATGATGTGAAAAGTACTTAAAGATAAGAAAACAAATTAATACATCACAAGTAAGATGCCTGTCAAGAAAGCTGCCACTCCTGTTCCTGTCTCTGCCACTCCTGTTCCAACCAAAGCCTCTGTTTCTCCTGTCCCCGCCAAAGCCCCTGTTTCTCCTGCTCCAGTTGTAGAAGCTGCTAAAGCCAAAGTAGAAGAGGTTCTAGTAGAATCACCTTTTGTTTCTCTAGAAGAGAAAATGGCACAACTTGTTAGTGTGCTCAAAGAAGCGCAAGCTCAACTCAAGGTAGTCAAGAAAGACTATGAACGCCTAAAGAAAACCGCCGATAAAGTGGAACGCAAACGTGCTAACGCTCGTTCAACTCCCAATGGTTTTGCCAAACCAACCAAGATTTCTGATGATTTGTGTGTATTTCTAGGTGTTGCCAAAGGCACTGAAAAATCACGTACTGAAGTGACTCGTGAAATCAACAAATATGTGAAGGCGAAAGACCTATCTGACCCTAAGAATAAACGCATTATTCGCCCAGATGCTACTCTAAAGAAATTACTCAACAGTACTGACAAAGACGAAGTCACTTACTTTAACCTACAAAAATTCCTAAAACATCATTTCATTAAGAGTGTTTAAATATAAAAACTTATTTTATTTATATCTTAAAAATAAGGTTTCTTAGCTCAATTGGGAGAGCGTAAGACTGAAGATCTTAAGGTACTGAGTTCGATCCTCAGAGGAGCCAAAATTAAATAATTACTTTTTCTTGATTAGGATTCTTCATCGGAGTCCATAATAAATTTATATTTTGTTTTTTCTTTTTTATACTCCGTTTTTATATAAAGTGTTTTGGTTTGTTTGACTTGATTATCAATGGATTGAACGGTTTGGAGACCTTTTTCACGAAGTTTCAAGACATCTTTCCAGAATTGATAAATTTGTGGGACACATTCGTTCCATACAATGGGATCAAACAAAACACGTTTAATAAAGATTTGACGTAGTTTCCAAGGGGTCATCTTTTCAAATCGAAGTTCTGGATGATTTTTCATTTCATCAAATCGTTGATGAGCCCAATCAATACATTCTTTAGGTTTAAGCTTAGGTGGGCTATATTCATATACATAATCTTTTTCTTTTACAAACTCAAGAATCATCCCATGGGATTCATCGGGTTGAACACAAAGTTCATATTCAGTTAGATTTTCAAAAGCAGTCATATAACATTCAACATAATCGCATTTTTTAAGCTTACATGTAGCAAGCTGTCCTTGAATTTGTAAATAATATTGTTCAGGTACTTGTCCATCAATTTTGCGTCGATAAGGACATTTCATCTCAACCATAATACCTATTTCTGTTATACCATCTGGAGAGGCACCAAAACATTCAATTTCTTCATTTGGAATTAAACCAAATTCGTAAATAAAAGTATTATCTTTTCGTTCTTGATAACATCGCATTCCCATATCTTCAAACATTGTTCCCCATTTCATAGGTGGAGCAGTTTCAAAAGGTTTTAAATCTGGAAATGCTTTTCGAATCAACAAATCTTGTCGTGTTCCAAATTTACCTTTACCTATCGCTTGAGCAAGATCGCTAGCAGTGAGTCGCTTTTCTCGCAATTGAAACCATTCTTTGGAACGTTGTTCAACCTTTGGTAAACTCAACAAGTAATTCAATGCTTTACGATCTTGGTGATACTCTTCAATATCATTTACAGTAATGTTTGTTTGTCCAAATAATTCATTTAGACATTGAATACTTTTAGAAGGTTCCCAATTTTCCATTTCTGGAAAAAAATGCAGAAGTTTTAGATAAGGTTGGAACATTGAACTTCTTATACTATGTCGCCTTGTTTTTTAAGTGCTTTTCTTTTTCGTAGATATTCTTCTTGTTGAATATATTGAATAGTCTTTGAAATTTCAAAGGGCAAACGGTCTTTAACACTTTCTTCTTCAACAGGATATGAATATGTTTCTACTTGTTTGGCGACGAGTTGTTTAGCTTCTTGTAGTTTAGTTTCTAGTAAACGAATCACTTTTTGATCAAAAGGATCCATAAAACAAACTCTATTAATATGTTTAATTTATTATTTCATTTTTTAATAGCTCGAATCACGCAAAAAGGTTGATGATTATTTTCTTCACAAGAAATGCCTCCATTTAAAATTTCAAGTATTTCTAAACCTTCATTTGAAAATGCACGTGATAGACCAATATCTGTTACCCATAATTTAAAATTATAAAATGGTGTAATATTTTTCATTGGATTATGACCAATCATCATTTGAGTAGAGTTTGTATTTTGTAAAACTTGATTTAAGACTTGCTCTGCCTCAGGTCCCATTTGTTCAAGATAAAAACGATTCCATAAAATAGACATTTCATTTATAAACAAAGAATTAAGTAATGCAAAATCATTATCATTATGAATTTCTTTTAACAAATATTTTTTCATTAATAAATTAATTGATTTAAGCTGTCCATTAATCAATTGTAAATGATGTGGAAGCAATCCAGCATGACAAAATAAAAGGCTTCCTATTTTTTGAACGACATTTCGTTTTGCGAGAATTTTTGCACATGAACCTCCTGGTTGAAAGCGTTCTCGACGACCTTGAACACCTCCTGCCTTATGCATGCTTAAAGGCGAAACATAGTCAAAATGACCAAGAACGTTCATAACTTCATGATTACCGAGCAGAGAAATGAAACGACCACCTTTTTTACGAGCAATTTCATCAAGACGTTCTGTGAATTGTAAAAGAGTTATATCATCTATTTTTTCCCAAGGTTGATTTGTATCTCTCGAAAGACTATCTACTTGATCTCCCATTTGAACGACTATTGTATCTGTGGGTTCTGCGATCCATTCAAATTTATTGTTGATAATATTTGCTAAATATAGACATGAACATAGAATAGCAATATCTCCATGAATATCTCCAATAACGATAATGCGTTTTGGGGCATCTAAATAAGTTGGTGTATCCATAGCTATATTACACAAAGAATCTTTAGGCACTTATTTTAATAATGAAGTTAATGATGAATTAAATAAATTGTCTTAAATAGTATTGAACAATAGCTAATACCAACTGTATAGTCAATCCAATATGCTAAATGAAATGCAATTGAAGGATCTACAAATAAATCGTTTTCATAAATAAGCGATTGATAATAAACCAATTGATGATGATGAGCGAACCGTTCTAGAGCTAAAAATAAAGGTTCGTAATGTTCTTTTTTCCATTCTTCAAAGTCTTTATGATGATTGCGACATAATTTGGAAACATTTACAAATAAGGAATCAGCAATAAATTCAAACTCATAACCATAAATAGGATCTTGAAGTACAATGATTGTAGAGTTCATCAATACTGATAAATAATAAAAATAATAAGAATGTGTTTAAACCAAACAAATAAGTCATAAAACTATATCTAAACAGTAAAAGTATCTGCTATATGATTGCAACCGTCGTCATGACCGTGACCGTGACCGTGACCGTGACCATTACCGTGACCGTGACCGTGACCATGACTATGTGCACCACCACGTGCAAACATACGGCCGGTACCACGACCTCTCATCCCACGACCTTGGTTGGCAATACGAGATTCCTGAGTGCGATAGGTATTATGGTAACGATTTTTACCCCAAACAGCTTCTACTACATGAAGACCATCACGAGGGCGCCATTTTACAATACGAATAGGCGATTCTTCTGAAGAAACTGTTTTTTCAATTTCATCAAGAAGCACTTGGAAATTATGATCACGCATTACTACATCATGAATACGATAATTTGGATATGAAACTTCATTTTCTATAAAACGAACAATTTCACCTTCTTCATTTACATAGAAACGTTCATTGTATTGATATTCTAGGATATTTGCAGTAGGACGACCTTGTTCTGCACGGGCTCTCATACGTTCTTTTGCTTGGTCTTGAATTTCTTTTTCAAAAAAGCGTGTAATATCTTTTGCACGACGTTCTAGATTTTCTTCTTTCTTTTCAAGAAGTTCTGCTTTTTTTGATTGATAAATATTTTTAAGCTCGTTGGCAAAAGACATGGTTAATTCTATGTGTCTAATATAATCTCATTAGTTATTCTTAAATAGATTTATAATTGTTTGCCAAATGGTATAAAAAATGATATAAACTAAATAATTAAAATAAATATTATGGAATATCCAATCGATTATGAAATTGGTGTAGATGAAGTAGGTAGAGGATGTTTTTACGGTCCAGTTGTGGCAGCAGCTGTCGTATTACCTCTTGAATTACCTGAAGAGGAATGGAAAATGATTAGGGATTCTAAAAAACTGAGTGAAAAAAAGAGAAATAGATTGGCTCAATTTATTAAAGAAAATGCTCTTTATTATGGAATTGCAGAAGCCTCAGTTGAAGAAATTGATATAATCAATATTCTAAAAGCAAGTCTTAAGGCAATGCATCGTGCAATTCATATAGCTTATAAAGAACATCAAGAATCATTTAAGCCTTGTTTTAAACATATTTATGTAGATGGAAATCATTTTATTCCTTATCAACCACCTGGAGAAGATATAGAATATATTCCTTATACATGTATTGAACAAGGCGATAATAAACGTCTCAGTATTGCTGCGGCGTCTATTTTAGCAAAGACTTATCGTGATCATATGATTCAAGAAATGTGTGAAAAGAATCCCAATCTTAAAGATTATGACCTCCATAATAATAAAGGATATGGTACAAAAAAACATATGGAAGCATTAAAAACAAAAGGACCGATTCAAGGTCATCGAATGACTTATAAACCGGTTAAAGAAGCTGCATCTAATTTGTAGTAGTTTCTGTCTTTGTTACAGATAAACATGATAAGAAAGACCATATTTTAAATACGATTTCTTTTAACTTTTTCAATATCCATTGACCTATTTCAGTAGATACAAAGAATACATATAAGATATAAATAAGTACAACAAATGCAATAATAATTGGAATAATTTTAATACTTAAAATCATTTTATCGGTAATATCACTATAAATAGGGGCTTTAGCATCTTTATAAATATCAACATACGACTTAGTAGGAGCAGATGTATTAGAAGATCCAATATTTACTTTTGTAACACCCGATTTATTATGACTTTCAACTAGGGCTTGTATTTGTTTATCATTTGCAATGTCTGGAAAACAAAATGTTTTATCAGGTTCAATAATAGTTTCTGTACCATCAACTCCAATATATACTGGATTAGATACAGATGATATAGGATTATCATTTAGATTACAGAATAAAGAATGACAGGCCTTTTTAAGTAATTTAACTTTTAGTTCTGCAGTTGGTATAGATACTCCATCTTCACGTAATTTTGTTAAATAATAATCTGAATTATCATTAATATTTTTACAAATACTATAAGCTTCTCCCACGCGTTGATCATTAATTAATGTACGACATGCAACAATATCATTTTGACTCAATGGATAAACATCTTCTAATGTAGAATGGATAGTATTAATTGTATCTTCAACTTCCTGTTTAACCACTTTATCAATTATATTTTTTTTAATATTTTCATCTATTATTTGATTAGTTTCAGTATATTTATTATTAATAGCATTTTCATAATCTTTTATTAAAGAATCACGAGTACTAGATAAACGTTTAATGACAGCAATAGGACAATAATTTTGAGGTGAATTATATTTACCACCGAGATATATATCTTTATTTGCGCACATTTCAGGACGATCGGTTATACCTAATCCAGGAGAATAACCATCAACTGGATCGGTTCCAAAGCTTGGTATAGAACCTGGGTTACAAGGTTTATAGCATTCATTTTCGAGTTTAACATATTTATTACCAAGGTGATAGTTTGGAATTGTAAACCAATCATACCACCTTTCTTCACAAAATTCGGTTTTAGATTTTTTACCAGGTATAGTATTTGGTTTGACACATCCTTTTTTATCGGATGTAAAACCAGGTGGACATTGAAAAGCAATGCATTTTGAAGCATCATTTGAATTTGTAGAAAATCCAAGTCCATATTCAAGTGCACATATAGGATAACTATTACTATTATTAGGATGTTTACGACATATAGATTCATAACGATCTGTATCTGATGTTTGATCGAAAACTGTATTATATGTTTTTGTATTTTCAAAACCAGGTTTAAAATAACTTTCAATATCATCTATTTGTAATTTTTTTGCATAAATCATAGTACATACTTCCATACTGGATACTTGCGTTGTAGGTAACGGGTTATTTGTAACTTTATCTAAACATGTTTCACGTATTAAACTCATATTATATCTTAATAAAAAGAAATGAAAAATAGTTTACAAAAAGGATTATTTTAGGTACAAATTTTATATCTATTTACAGAATTACTGAGTCGTTTTTTATCAGTAAATGAAGGGGGTGATTTTTCAATAAATTGACATAATGAATCTTTAATATTTTTTTGTTTAAATAAACTTGCTATATTTCCATTTTCATATTTCATATTAGAACAATCAACATAATAACGGTCTTTATCTAATTTATATGGAATACTAATAGAAGATTGCCCTTTTAATTGATTCTTTAATATTTCTTCTGGGATATCTCCAAGATCATTATATTGGTCTGAATTAAATTCCCAATTGATGCTTGGAGGACGTAAATGTTTTATGCAATTCTTTTCATAGTCAGGATCTGTAATCCAATTTAATCCATCACATCGTCCTCCAGATAATAGATTACGCTTATATCCATCTACTTTATTGGGTTCTCCAGAAACCGATTGTTGAACTGCTTTTTTTCGATAACCATCATTAGTAGGTTGCTCAGATAAAGCAGAACTTTTAGGTTTTTTTTTTTTAGAATTTTTATCTTCAACATTTGTATTTTGTACTAAAGTTGAAGATTGTCCTCCATTAAATCCTATTCCAAACCCAACTCCCATTATAATGGCGAGTATAATAAGTAGCCATACAACATAAGCGGCTGGACTACGTGTTAAAAATAGAAAACGGCCTAATATCCGGAAAATATAAGATAATTTATCCCAAAGCACTGCGATAACACGACATAATCCAGCATTCATTGTACGAAATGTTTGATAGGTAGTAGAAGTTGTACCGATTTTTAAGGCTGTATCCATTAAAATGAAATAAGGACTTCTAACATATAGTGCGGTAAAATAATAAAAAAGAATTGTGTTTTTGTATTAAGATGAACCTTTGGTTTGTAAGTGTTATTATAGTCTTATTATATATCTATATATCTTATTATTATCGTTATCCATCAAATGTAAGCATTATTCAATCTTCATTAAGTTACTTTGAGGTTGGTTTATTACATGAAAAGCAACCGATTGTATTAGAAGATAATATAGAAGACATTCAAATATTTAAAAAGTCTTGGTTCAAATGGAATTATACCAAATATTACCAATTGCCAGAACAAGTGCCTGAAAAATGGTATAAAAATCAATATAAATATTTAATGATACAACCACAAGAATCCATAGAGCTTTATTTATGTCCTGCACATGTTAAACTTGTCAATGATGTACCACCAGCAGAAGAAACTTTAATTATTATGAAATTAAAAGCTCATCAAATTGTCATCTTACCGTTCCATTGGAAATATATGATACAAACTTATAAACCGATTTATTATCTAGGTGTCCATGATATTATAACACCATTCTTGCCTTAATCTACTTCTTCTACTTTTGGACCTGAACCTGGTTCAGCACCCGTTGGCATTTGACCATCTCCTGGCATACCACTTGTATACATCTTTGATAGAATGGGTGTCAATAGACCTTCAATTTCTTTCATTTTAGCTTCATAAACTTCTTTTTTATCATCACGATGGTCATCTAGCCATTTGATGCATTGATCAATAACGGGTTCAGCTTGTTTCCAGGCATCTTTCGCAGCATCTGTTTCAGCATTCTTTAATGTATTACGAGCATTGTAGATATAGCTTTCAATATCATTACGTGCTTGAACTTGAGCACGCATTTCTTCATCTTGAGCTTTGAATTTTTCAGCGGTTTGTACCATTTTTTCAATATCTTCTTTACTGAGGCGACCTTTATCATTTGTAATAGTAATCTTATTAGTCTTACCAGTACCTTTTTCAACTGCATTTACATTTAGAATACCATTTGCATCAAGGTCAAAGCTGACTTCAATTTGTGGCATACCACGAGGAGCAGGTGGAATACCATTGAGATCGAATGTACCAAGTATATGATTGTCTTTTGTAAAACCACGTTCACCTTCAAAGATACGAATGGTAACAGCAGGTTGATTATCATCATAAGTACTAAAAATTTGTGATTTCTTTGTTGGAATGGTTGTATTACGTTCAATAATCTTGGTCATAACACCTCCAGCTGTTTCAATACCAAGGGATAGAGGTGTTACATCCAATAGAAGAAGTTCTTTTGTTTTATCATTACCTTGACCCGTGAGAATGGCGGCTTGAACGGCTGCACCATAAGCAATAGCTTCATCTGGATTAATAGATTTACAGAGTTCTTTACCATTAAAATAATCTTGAAGAAGTTGTTGAATTTTTGGAATGCGTGTACTGCCACCTACGAGAACAATATCATGAATTTCTGATTTGCTCATTTTTCCATCACGTAGAACCTTTTCTACTGGATCGAGTGCTCGTTTAAAAATATCACCACAAAGTTCTTCAAAACGAGCACGTGTAATAGAACTGTTAAAGTCAATTCCTTCTATAATGGAATCAAGTTCAACACTAGTTGTAGCACTTGACGATAGAGAACGTTTTGCACGTTCACATGCAGTGTTTAGACGTTTCATCGCACGTGGATTAGTTGTAAGATCTTTTTTATGTTTTCGTTTAAATTCTTGAACGAAGTGTTCTACCATACGGTTATCAATATCAGATCCTCCTAAATGAGTATCTCCCGCAGTCGCTTTTACTTCAAAAATACCACCATCAATGGTAAGGAGAGAAACATCGTGTGTGCCACCCCCGCAATCGAAAATAATGACATTGCGTTCCTTACCATCATTGGTTTTGTCTAGACCATAAGCAATTGCGGCGGCAGTTGGTTCGTTGATGATGCGTAGTACTTCCAGACCAGCAATAGCACCTGCATCTTTGGTCGCTTGACGTTGTGCATCATTAAAGTAAGCAGGAACAGTAATTACAGCTTTTTTAACAGAATGACCCAAATAGGTTTCGGCTGTTTCTTTCATTTTTGTAAGAACCATGGATGAAATTTCTTCGGGGTGGAAAGTTTCGTTTTTATTTTTAAATTGAACACGAATTTTAGGTTTTTGGTCTGTATCTGCTACTATTTCAAAAGGCCATAGTTTCATATCTGCTTGAACATGCTCATCATCAATACGACGACCAATGAGACGTTTGGCATCGTAAACTGTATTTGTTGGATTCATAGCGGCTTGATTTTTTGCAGCATCACCAATCAAACGTTCTGTATCATTGAATGCTACATAAGAGGGCGTCGTACGATTACCTTGGTCGTTTGCAATAATTTCTACACGATCTCCTTGCCAAACACCTACACATGAATAAGTGGTTCCTAGATCAATACCAATAGCAATATTATCGGCCATATTTTGGTCTATTAAGAATAATAACGGAAAACTTTAAATCATTTTAAAATTATACGAGAATGCTCTAGAACCTTCTGGAAAATAAATAAGTTATTCTAAAATCCATTGTTCAATCTTTTCTAGAAATAATGGATGAGATAAAATACCCACATGATCGGTCTTAGGAATGTTTAATATTTCATAATTGTGAAAAATCTTTGTACCATATGTTAAACTCTTTGATGGAATCAATCCATCTCCATTCATATCGTAATCAATTTTAAAGGGTGTTGAATGGACATTTTTACTATAAAAAGACTTTGGTGTTTGATTTTCAGTACTTAATACCAATTTACTTTTAACATTCAAAGGTTTTGCTATTTTATGTAAATGAGGCAAGTAAAGATCTTTCCATATTTCAAAAGGTAAATGATGATTATTATAAAAACTATGCATAGAAATGGAATCTTTCGAATCTTCTAAATGCAAGAATACGTCACTATCTTTATAACAAAGTGGATTTGGTAATGTCATAATAATACCACTTACTTTACTTGTAAATTCACTAAATACAGAATGCATAAATGGAATATAAAATTCACCAATAAGACTGGCTTTTACTGCAGAAGGTGTTCCTCCAAAAGGTGTATTCACCATTACAAAACAATCAATGTATTTATCAATAAAAGATTCATCTACATATTCACTCAAAAACCATTTGAAAAGAATTCCTCCTAAACTATGAGAAACTACAAATATCTTTGCTCCAAATTTTCGAACACGAGATTTAATGACGACTTTTAACTTTTTAAAATAGTTATTACGAACTCCAGGATCTAATATTGTACGAAAATCATAAGGCATTCCAACTAGATTTTCATAGGGTAAATAATCCATTTCCAATAGACGATTGTTTAAGTTATAAAAATATTGATAATGAAATGTATTTTCTAATAAATGTTGATAATTTTCACCGAGATGGTTAAATTCAGGAACTAAATTTTGAACACCTTGAATTCCATATAGATCATATGGTTGAATATCTTGATTTAACAGATCATATGATATAATACGATTAGTAAATATATCTCGTTTTAATTCCATATGCATATCATTTTTCCATCGTTCCATATACTTTGTAGAAAGTGGATACAAATTGATCCAACGATTATTTAATACTTTGTGATTAAAATAATTATTATAAGGATGTTTTTTACTAATCAACATTGAACCACCAAACCCTGGGATTAATAATACAGGTTTACTCATAAGGAAGATAAGTTACTTTATTATCTTTATTTTTCTTTTCTTTAAACTTACGTTTATTTAATAAAATAGTTTTACTTTCCATAGGAATAGATTCATAAACTTTAGAAATGCCTTCTATTTTTTGAGTTGTAGTTGGAAAGAAGTTCTCAAATGCAAAAGTCTGTCCCAAAGGTTCTTTACATATAGCTATAGGTTTTTCTACTTCAATTTCTAGATAAAGTTTATCACTCATAATTTTTACCTTATCAAGAATGGTAATCTCTTGGTCTGTCCAATCATTATTATATCCTGTTTGTAAATAGGTATGTGTTACAAGTAAGAACGGTAATGAAAATGTATAATGATATTTACGAGTATACTGAATTTTAAATAGCTGTGCTAGTGGTTTAAATATGGGTTCTAAGATACATACAACTTCCCATATTAAAACAGTAAAAGAGTAATGATTAGATCCCCATTTTAAATGAACATCAGTTGGGAGTTCAATTTCATAATGTTTACGGTCAATATATTCAAGCGTATTACGAAACTCAATAGATTGTTTTTGATTCCATAATTGAATTAAACCTGTAATGACTTTAATTATAAATTCTTTTTCTTGTTCATTAGATGTTAATAAATATTTAAAACTCACCAATCCTTTTTCAGATAATTTAAATTCATCTGAAAAGAAACCAATGACACGATTACGCAAGGTTGCTATTTGTAATTTTGGTAACATAATATATTGAGAACAATCTTTAAAAATCAAGCATAGTTGAAGGGTCAAATGAAAAGCTTCGGCAATATGAAAGGCGTCGGCTTCAAAAATAGTAAGTAAATTAACTACAATTGAATGAAATTTTTTAAAACTTAATTGACTAAAATTAGCAATATGAGATAACGTAAAAAGCCATGTCTTTTCAAGCAGTTCAATCTGTTGAAGTTTAATGAGTTCACCTGTATAATAAAGCGCTTTTTGTGGAAGATTTTTTTGGATAGTTACAAATAATTCATCATGATGTTCCATAACGGCAACACTTCTATGGAGTATAAATAAAGTTATTTATTTAAACCAGACTTACATATTTTTATCAATGAATGTGGATATTGTAGGATATGTCGGTGGAAGTATTGCTTCTTTATCTATGATAATTCAAGTAGTAAAAAGTTATAAGCAACACTCTGTTAGTGATTTTAGTTGGATAATGTTATTATTAAATACGTCTGGAAATATATTAATTATTGTTTATGCTTTTTTGATTCAAAAACCTGCCATTTATTGTACTGTGCTTGTATCTTTATCCTGTCTTTTGATGATTCTTGGAATGAAAATTTATTTTGAACATTATAAAAAATTGAATATCACATCACAACTCATACAACCTTCTTTAAATAGATTTCTTGTTTAAGTATTTGTGAGTACTTAAATTGGAAAATATTTTATAAAGTAGTAGATAGGCAAAAGATGTCTTTTCTTGAAGCCGAGAAACAAGAACCTTTACTAACAGAGACGAGTGACCGTTTTGTAATGTTTCCAATTGAAGAAAACTATATGGATGTATGGGAGATGTATAAACGAGCGGCTTCAAGTTTTTGGGTAGCGGAAGAGATATCATTTCAACAAGATATTCCTGACCTAGAGCGTTTAACAAAAGATGAAAAAGAATTTATTATGCATATACTTGCTTTCTTTGCAGCATCGGACGGTATTGTATCTGAAAATCTAGCGCTTCGTTTTTACAAAGAAATTCCTCAAGCGCCTGTACGTGCTTTCTATGGATTTCAGCTTGCTATGGAACAAATTCATAGTGAAACCTATTCTCTTTTGATTGATACTTATGTTAAAGATGCCAAAGAAAAGGATCGTCTATTTAACGCAGTTCAACATTTTCCAGCTATTAAAGAAAAAGCAGATTGGGCCATCAAATGGATGGAAAATTTGTCACTTCCCTTTGCTCAAAGACTGCTTGGATTTGCGATTGTAGAAGGTATTTTTTTCTCAGCCTCTTTCTGTGCGATTTTCTGGCTTCGTGCACGTGGATTGCTACCAGCCCTATCATTTGCGAATCAATTGATTTCACGTGATGAGGGACTTCACACTCAATTTGCATGTTCTCTTTATAAGAAACTTCACCACCGCCTTACTGATGAAGTAGTTCATGGTATGATAAAAGAAGCTGTTAATATTGAAATGAGGTTTATTACAGAGTCGATTCCTTGTGCGATGATTGGAATGAATCAAGAGATGATGAAAGAATATATTAAATATGTGGCGGATCGTATACTTTGTATGGTAGAACATGAACCTATTTATCGAGTGAATAATCCCTTTGAATTTATGGAATTTGCAGCATTGGAAGGGAAAACAAATTTCTTTGAGAAACGTGTTTCAGAATATTCTAAAGCGGGTGTATCATTGAATGCAACTCAAGCAAATCTTACAGCTCATTTGGAAATCAATCTTGAAGATGATTTTTAAAAATGCAATATTTTTACAATAAAAATCGTTTATTTATGAAAAAATGAAAATTTTATTTTTAAGAAGTACCCACAACAAGTTACAAGCTAAAATCGTAATAATAATGAAGTCTTACAAGTTCTCCAACGGTGATTCTCTGGCTTGGACGATGTATGATGGCGAGTCGCTGAATATAATTGCTTATCGTCAGCCTGTACTATACGATGATATTACGTTTGAGGATTTCCTAACTGTTGAAGGAATGCTGAAACTTGACCATCCTAAGTATAAGCCTAAGAAGTGTGAGAACGAGGACTTGATGGACGTGTTGATGTATGATTATGCAGTAATTACATGGAATAATCATCCTGAGTTTGATGAATGTATGGCGCTGAAGATTGATAAGATTACAGTGAGTGATGTAATTCAGGCAGTTGTGAAACGACATAAGATTCTACGCCGTAATCCGATATATGTATGTTGTTTGGATGCACTCTATTACGATGAGGTTCAACATCGCATACAACTTGTGTTTGGTAGTTAAAAAACAATGCATCAAAAGATGAGAAAATATAAAAATAAAACATTTTAGTATTTCTAAAAAAGGTATATAATAATTAGATAGCACTAATTTGAGATGTATTATAGGCTAATTGTTTTGTTCGATTATATACCTGATGGAATAAAATTAACAACACAAAATTTGTAAATCCATTAATAATTGTCGCAATTACGAGATATGTAAGTGTATCCATTTTAACTATTTACACCCTTGAACATTTAAAACGCCGACTTATCGGCGCAAATCGTTCAAGAGACTGTGGCTTTACCCACGGTAAAATCAACTGATTGACCAACTTTCTCCCTCGAAAGGGTGAAGGTCAGCCCCTCCGTGCGGTGAAACACGGAAGGGCGTTTTCTCTCATTCAACCAGTCTAACGCTAACTGGCGAATGTTTTGAGCGGAGTTCAGGTCTCGTGTAACGAACACGGGTTGTTTGCTTTCGGAGCTTGCGCATCCGTTACACACCAGACACCTGAACACCTTTTTGTTTATGTTATCCTCCTTCACCCGAAGGTGGCAAAGCTCATCATGACAGCGACAGCAGAGTTTGGATGTCCTAAACTCATTCACGCTGACCGTTTGGAAGCGCTTGGCAACCAGCTTACGAAGTCCTACACCCTTGGTGGGCATAAAGTGCTTCATTTGGGTTGTCCTGCTCCAGTCACCATACGCAATGACAGCATCCTCTCCGTACGCTTCTTCCATCTTGTTTAAGAACCTGTCCTCGCTCTTTTGCGTATAGACAAACTGTCGCCACTTCATCTTGCGATATAGCTCTTGCTCATAGAAAGAGCGGAGCTCTTGGTTGAGTTTGTTCTTTGCAATGAGATAGGTCTTGAACTTATCATAATCGACTGTCTTGCTGTTTTGCTCACTCAATTCAGTCTCTTTCTCTGTGACCCCGTGCCTCGCCTTTTCGTTCAACAAAATGCGATGGTTTCGCTTTGACAAGCTTTCTGTTCGTCGTTGGAAAGCGGTATAGCGCAATTTCTTACCTTTGCCGTCTGCCAAGTAGAGTAGATTGAACTTGCCAGGGTCTGCCCCCACTATGTTGCGCCCTTTGAGGCTCTCCAACTGCTCGTCATACAAGTCTTCTACATAGTGGAATGGATAGCTATCATCCGTTGCACAGCATGGGCATGATTTACGCCCATTGTAATCCCGATGAACAAATAGGAGGGAAACACCCACCCCGTCGGTTTGTAGGGTGAAGTTGAAATGGTAGTTCTTTTGACGGAAGATACGCTTATCCAGATTGAATAGCCTGTTCCACACCTCCTCTTGGTTGGCTTTCACCTGTTTCAACATCGCCCCCTTGCTTCCTTTGTCCGCAAACAGGTTGATGAGGCTTGCGGTGTCGAATGTTATGTAGTGGGGGACAATGTTGCTCCGCATGCTCATCGGTTGGAAGAGCTTGAACCCTTGAGCCTCCAATACCGAGTTCATATAGAAAGAGTGAGTCAGGTACTTCACAGGAAACACCTTCACATCGTAGGGAAGGCTGACATCCCACGAGGACGGCAACATGGCGTTACGATGTTGTTCTGCCCATTCCATATAGCGTTGAGGCACTGGTTCGTTTGCAAAAAGTGCATCTTTCAACGCCCGTCTTTCCTTCTTCACCTCCTCTGTTGTCAGACCCTCCTCATACGTGGCAGTCGTTTTGTTAATAAAGCGGAGCAAGCGTGTAATAAAGTGTTCCTTTAGGTTGTTGTGAAGACCTGTGTGCATTTGTGTTGCAAGATAAGGGAGCAGATAGGTGAAGTTGCGAAGGTCGTGCTTCTCTGCATGTGCAAGGAGGGGCTGGAACTCTTTCTGGTAGAAGTCTTCTAACTCGGTTTGTAGCACCTCGTTTTCCGCCTTACGCCCACGGTTGTCTCGTGTCCCTGTAGCTTTGATGCAGTAGAGAATGAACTTTTCGTCAAGAGAAGGCATCGGCTCATGTTGTCTGTACCTGTTTAGGCAATACAAGCGAATGAACTGATATGCTTCTGTGACGATAGCATTGCAACGAAGCACCACATCGTTCATCAATGGCTGATAGGTGGAGAAGTCCCGTAGGATGGACTTGAGGGAGGTTTTTACCGTCCTGTAGGACGATGGTTTTCGGTTCAAATCGGGCGGTTCTTTGTCCGCCTTCTTCCGCTTCATAGTAGTTGGCTTACTACTATATGAGAAAATAATTCTTAAGTAGTTTTCGATTTATTGTCCTTCCCCTATTTCTTGGACATTTTGCACTTCCTTCTCTTTTGCCTTCTTTCTTGCATACAAAGCACGACGTTGGGCGTTGTACTCGTCCCTGCGTTCTGCTCTAAACTTCTTCATATATTCCGCACTATATGCGCGCCGTTTCAAGAGTTGTTCGTATGCTTTCTGCATATCTTCATTTGGTAAAGCTGAAGTATCCTCCATTTCGTAGTTGTCTTACTATTACAATTTATCTTTAAGTTTTTGTCACTGATTAAAGCAGAGTATGCCTATTCATAAGGGAAATGACTATAAGGAAACCGCAGTCAGACATTACTTGAAGACTGCAAACCAACTTGAGACTTGTCGCACCTTTGAATGTACGCCCCGGTCTCTTATGCGATGGGTGGAACGGTACAAGAAAACGGGCACTACAACAAGAAAAATAAGACCAGCAATCTCTTACAAAGTAGAAAGCCGTTATGTCCATTTCATGATGATGGAAATCAGGAAGAACCCAACCATTACTATGTTCGAGCTCCAGACAATGTTGAAAAAGGAGTTTCCTACTCTTGACATTTCAAGGGTACATATTGGGCGCATTGTAAGGGACAACAACCAAACGCTGAAGAGAACACGAGTGCGTCATGAACCAACACACCGTTACGGTAAGGAAATAGATATTCATCAACAACTAAAGGAATTCTATCGTACTGTTCAAAAGTACAACATAGAGGACATGATAAGTATCGATGAGACTTCACTCGGTTCATTTATGGTTAGGAAGTATTGTAGGAACAAAATAGGTAAACGGTGTGTACTGAAAACACATTCTCAAGAAGTGTTCAAGAAATTTACTGGTATTTTTGCCATTTCACCTATGGGTTGTGTTGGTTACGATGTCTATGAGAGCGGAGGAATTGATGGTGTACGGTTGATTGAGTTCTTGGAAAACCATGTATTGGCGGGACAAACTGGGAAGGTAATTATTCTTGACAACGCAAGTAGTCATCGCAACCCGCATGTCAAGAAGCTCATTCTCAAGAACAACAACCTTCTGTACAGCGTCCCTTACCAACACTACACGAACCCAATTGAAAATTTCTTTAGTGTGTTGAAGTCTCACATGCAAAAAGAACGCACCGTTGGCAGAGAAGCAATAGTCAATGCAGTTAATTCTGCCCTGAAGAAGATACCAAAAGCACACTACCGAAGTTTCTTCCAAAATGCATATACACGAGGAGATGCCCCAGTAAAGAAACCATCTACCCGAGAGCGAGAACCCAAAAATATAAAAAGTCGGCGTTTTAAATGTTCAAGGGTGTAAAATGATTTAAACATAAACGTTTTTAAAAGACATAAGCAGACGTGGCGGAGTGGTCAACGCGGCGCCCTGCTAAGGCGTTTCCTACGGGAGCGCAGGTTCGAATCCTGTCGTCTGCGATTTGGTTCTGTGGTGTAGTGGTTAGCACTCTGGACTTTGAATCCAGCAACACGAGTTCAAATCTCGTCAGAACCTTCCGCTATAGTGTAGTCGGTTGATCATACGAGGCTTTCACCCTTGAGACCCGGGTTCGATTCCCGGTAGCGGAAAGCAGCCGTGGCTGAGCGGTCTAAAGCGCTTGACTAGAAATCAAGTTCCCTTGGGAGCATAGGTTCGAATCCTATCGACTGCGTTTCATTGAAACTACGTGTAATTAATATATAGCTATATATTGTACAATCTTTAATAGACATCAGCAAAGTAATGAGGGGTATCTGTACGATAAACTGTAGCGGTAAACGTACGCCCACTATAAATATTAATGGTTAATGTATCTCCATTGCTAATTTCATTGCAACCTACATCATCTTCACATGGACGATTTCCAAAGGATAGAGGAATACGCATCATATTATTTTTATCTGTGGCTGTATAATATTGCCATCGATCACTACGATTATAAAGCTTACGACCATAGAGAGGAAGCACAATAGGTTCTTTATCAGTTTCATTAGAAGTTAAGATACCAATTTGTTGATAATCAAGTGGCCGATTTGGGCTGGAATATTGAGGTAAATTTTTAGGATAAATAGGTAAGCGTTCTTCTTTAGACGCATCAATAACAACGACTTGAGGAGAATGTTGTTTTATAGGCATATCACCCATATCACGGGGTGTTCTTTTTTGTTGGGTCAGTATCAATGTGAACATTAATAAAACAATAATGAACGCAAGAACTCCAATGAGAATAAAACTTTGTTTTTGAGCTTTGACTGACATCGTCTTCTTAATGTAAGTTCATAAAAAAATGAATAAAATATTGTAAAACAATTAAAATGGAGCTTTTAATTGAACAGTGCGCTAATCTTACAATAGAAAATGATCGTAAACACATTAACTGGTATAATAATACGATATGGGAGCTAAATGCTATAACTACAATTGATGGAGAAGATCACGTTTATACAAATAGTTTTATTCGTAATGGAAATTATATTGGTGCATTGGAAGGGAAACGAAAGTATACATGGAAAGTATTGCCAGCACAGTATATTATATGGGTTACAGATGAATGGGTTATCGACTGTACTGAAAAACCAAGATGTATTCTTGCAATGGTAAGAGAAAGTCATTACGAAGGTCTTGAAACAAACTGTGAATGGTATAAATATGTTCTAGATGGAGAACTTAAATTTGGGTTATTTGCAAAAAGAGACATTAAACTTCATGAAGAATTGATTGGTCGATATCAAGATAGCTATTACTAATAAGATATCTTATACATCATAATCACGGCATTCAAGTGCATCAATTTCTATATTGCAATAAGCTTCAAGTGTATCTATTTTTTCATAAATATTTTTACGATTTTCTTGATGAATGTATTGAGTCCAAAGTTCATCTACGATATCCCATTTTACAGCCGTTAGTTTCATATCGCTATGTTTAACACTATCTTCCGCATCTTTAATTGCAAGCGTAATATCTAGAGGAACCACATAATTTTGTACAGTATTATGAGGCGTATGAGACTTAGGAGATATACAATAGGTTCGCATCATAGAACGATTTGACATGATACGAGTTGATTTAGATAGAGATTGTATTCCAGTCATATGACTCTATATATTAAGGATAATAAAAATATAATCTTTATATGAGTTTGGATTTACCAAAAGTAGTTGTGATTACAGCGACTGTGGGAACAGACTATTTAAGACAATGTATTGAAAGTGTTCAATCACAAACCTATTCAAACATCGAACATATTATCGTATGTGACGGCTCGGACTATTGGAAGAAAACACTGTCTATTTTAGAAACAATTTTAATAACTAAAAAAATCATTCCAATGATGATTCCTTGGAATTCAGGAGCAAATCGCTATATTTGTCATAAGATTTACGCAAGTATTCCACATCTTCTTCACGAGCCTTGTTACGTAAGTTTTTTAGATGAAGATAATTATTATGATTCAAATCATATTGAAGGAATGATGCATACTCTTCAAGAAAAAAAATGTGAATGGACATATTCTTTACGTAAGATTCTTTCAAAAGAAGGTACATATATATGTCGAGATATGTGTGAATCTTTAGGAAAACTGTCTCCTACATGGATTAGTTCGTCTGTGCAACCGGATTTCTTAATAGACACATCTTGTTATCTTATTCCAGTACAAATTTTAAGAAAGTTTTCAGAATGTTGGCAACGACCAGCACGAGCGAATCCAGAAGGAGACCGATACTTTTATCAGTTTATATCTCAAGTATTTCCAAAGTTTGAATGCACGCTTCAATATACTGTGAATTATCGTGTGGATGGACGTGAAGATTCTGTTAAACAAGATTTTTTCTTAAAAGGGAATGAAATTATGAAACAACATTATTCTAATCATTCAATACCTTGGAATGTTTAAAAAATGATAAAATAGAAAAGATATTGTAAAGATAGAATGGAATCAAATCAATGTTTTATATGTCAAAAAAAACTTAAATTGATTGAAATAACTACACACAAATGCAAATGTGGACATGTATTTTGTAAAAAACATAAAGAATATAATGACCATCAATGTAGTTATAATTATTTTCAAATGAATTCAAACATGCTTCAAAAAGAATTGATTCCTATTATTACAAATAAAGTAAATTATCTATAATTTATAAGGAATTTTATTCAAGATAACACTATTTGGAGGTAAAGTATTTACTTTTTTATTTTTATAATAAATATGATGAAAGAGTTTTAAATTATCAAAGACTTCAATAAATGTTTTAATAAAAGAACTTTTAACTAAATCATTTGAGATCATTGTATAAAGAATTTTATCAAAAGGACGTAATGCTTCAATATCAATTCCAATCATATTTTTATCTTGATAATATTTGGATGTTGAAATACTCATTAGAAGACGAATAGTACGATAAAAATCAATATTTGGATATAAATCAGGAAGTCTTTTTTGTTTAGCAAATCCAGGATCCCATAAAACCATTAAATAACCTGTATTTGGAACGTATATTATGGTATTATTATATTGATATTGCCAAAAACCACCTGGTGAGATTTTATGCCATAAGAAATTTCCAAGATGGGCATCATTATGAACATATCCTAAATTATGAAAAGCTTGAAGAGCAAAAAGCATCTGTGTAATGACACTTTCATATTCACGATTAGTATAAGTAAATTTAAAGAAATCATGTGTATCTCCATTGGCGAGTTCATTCAAAACGACATAATAGCCGCCTGTTTTCATTAATTTAATCGCAGATGGATTTTTTAATAATGTCATATCTTTTGGAGTAATACATTTCTTTACAGCATAGGTAATCGGCATATTTGGAGAAGTACCTTTTTCAGCTAATTGAGACATTTTCTTTAATAAATCAACTTCACTAGTAAAACGATCACTCATAATTTTAATAGAAAATTTCAATACACGTGCAAGACCTTTACCAGTATTTAAATAAGCGGTTCCATAAACAGATTCACTTCCAATGCGACGATCAAAATAAATCATTTCTTTCAAATGTCCTTCTTTTTCTTCAAAGAGAGCAACTTTTAAAGGATTTTGCTTACTTGAATGTATACATGATTGAACATGATTAAGATAAGTACGGACAACTTTCGCATAATGTATACGATTTTCAAGCGTATCTCTATGATTTAAAATTGGACGTAATGCTTTACGTAAAGCATTTCTTAAACGCAAACGTAAAACTTTCTTATGTGTATCTTCGTATATATCTAATTCAGGTTTATAAGGAGCATCTTTTGGTTTTGCGAGCTGATCCAGTTCTTTTTGAATATCTTTACACTCATTCACCATTTTACGATAAAGACCATTGGGTGCATTTGGGTCTAATTTACGACCAGTGATTGGGTTTTTATATGAATTTTCTACTAAAAGATGACATTGTTTTTTAGTAGGAATAGGAACATCTTTTGTAATTTGTATTTTTTCAATTTCTTCACAAAGAGTTGTTTCCATTATATCTTATACTTTAAATAGATTTAAAGTAATCTTATAGATGAATAAATAACGATGGGAAATCAGCCTTCACGAACATACGTATATCAACAATATTATGATGCATTACAACATAATCAAATGACACATATCCCAAATGATTTAGATCCTTATGAGATTTTAGGTATTTCTAAAAATTATAGTTGGGAAGAACTGAAAGAATCCTATAAACGACAAGCAAGATTGGTTCATCCGGATAAAGGTGGAAATGAAAGATTATTTAATATTGTAACAGAAGCCTTTAAAAAATTAGCATATCAGTATAAATTAAAACAACAAGATAAACAACACTATGAATTAAAAAAAAATTATATGGAAGACGTTCCCAATCATTTTGAGCCACTACATACATCACCAATGTCAACAGATGGAAATTTTCAAGATAAATTTAATCGATTATTTGATGATAATAAATTTAAAGATGATGAAGATGATGAACAACGTGGTTATGGTCATATCATGGAAAAATCTTCAAAAGAACGAGGGGATATTGAAATTCCTAAGGTAATGGAAAAATTTAGTAAAACAAAATTTAATGACATATTTGAAAAACAAGCACCTGTCAGTAAAGATGTAATCATTTATAAAGAACCTGAACCATTGGTATTATCAAAATTATCCTATACAGAAATAGGACAAAAAACGGAAGATTTTACTATCGATAGCACACGTACAAATGGATTGCTTTATACAGATTATATGAAAGCACATACAACATCACGTTTAGTTGACCCTCGCAGCGTTCAAGAAAGGAAACAATATCGTAATGTAGAAGCGTACGAAGCAGATCGCGCCCGTGTTACAGAGCGAGCTTTAACACCTGAAGAGATTGCTTATCAAGCAAAACAAAAACAAAAACAAGAAAAAGAAGAAGAGATAAGATTAAGCCGTTTACAACAAAAAGACAACCGTTTGCAACAACATTATGATAAAGTAAGTCAATTATTCTTGCGTTAAAGAGTTATCTATTGGTTTCATATCAATTACAAAGTCATCTTCCATATTTAAGAAGATATGAAGCATTCCTAGGGGATGTTGTGTTAAACGATATTTTGATTTTTCGATGTCTTGTTCTTCTGGAAATAAGGTATATAGAGCATCTGCATCACATATACAATTTCCTTGTAAAAATTTTTTTTTATCGTCCCATAATTGTTTACTTTCTTTAGATTCAAAATTAAATTCACCAATGAATACATACGTTGTATAAGAAATGGTAACACGTTTAAGGAAACGATTAAATTCAATAATGGAATCTTTTGCAAAAGGTATTGTTATTTTATGAATACGTGAGCGAAGTTTAAATTCAACAAGAATATTCTTTGCTATTTTATAAATCGCATCATCTGTTGTAATTAGTAAAGGAAGTTGATTTCGCTTAATTAATTCATAGATAATTTCTTCAAGTATACTACGATTGATTTTACTATTATTTCCAATAACCAAAGCAATATCTGTATCATATTCATCTTCTACATTTTGATGCATTCCTTGAAGTGGTTTCATCAACTTATTAAGCATTTTTTTTAGATAAATTTTTGCATTGATAAAATCGTCAATATAACATCTTCCGTGAGTACAATGAAGCTCATTATTTTTAATAATTTGCATATATTCTTTTTCTACAAATGGATTGTCAAAAAGTACAATATCTATATCATCACTTGATAAATGGTATAAGAATTCTTCCATATCATTTACTATCAATGTATATAGTTTATCTTTTTTCATATATTTTTGAAATGATTCATTATAAAAGACAGATAAACTCTTAATAGATTGAATTTCATATTGATAAAAGTTTTCATATACTAAATAGTCTTTTTCATCTTCAATAGATGGAAATAAAGCAATGATATATTTAGGTTTTTCTTTAAAAATGCTATGAAGCGTTTTTTGAAATTCACGTAAAAGATAAGAAGGTAAGTTTGCAGATGAATAACCTTTTATATTTGGCATTAATATCAAAATACGGTCATCTTTTTTTACGACATTCCATATATTTTTAATTGTAAACATAAACTTTATATAAATTATCACGACATTTATTTAAGCAAATATTTTTATAAATCCTATATGGGTCATAAATATTACGATATTTTAAACGTTTCTCAAACTTGTTCGAAAGAAGAGTTAAAAAAGTCTTATAAAAAATTAGCATTTGAACATCATCCAGATAAGGGTGGTGATCCTGAAAAATTCAAAGAAATATCACATGCATATGAAGTATTAAGTGATGATGATAAACGGCGTCAATATGATCAGCTAGGTGACGAAGGTTTTCAAAATGGAGGAGGAATGCCACCTCATATGGATCCAAATAGCATTTTTGAACAATTCTTTGGTGGAATGGGTGGTGCAGGTTTCCATCCTTTCTTTGGAGAATCCATGTTTAATGGACAAAGCCAAAGACGATCACGACGTAAATGTCGTACTGTTCAACACGTCATTCAAATATCGAATCGAGATGCTTTCTTTGGAGGTCAGCGTACATTAAAAATATCTATCCAAAAAAGATGCTTTCGCTGTATGACGGATTGTAAAAATTGTCAAGGTAAAGGCAATATTCACGGAATGCAAAGAGTGGGTCCTTTTACAACAATGACAACACAACCATGTCATGTATGTCAAGGTTCTGGTCAAGTAGTATCAGGACAATCAAATTGTACTGAATGTAAAGGCCGAGGAGAATACATAGAAGAAAAAATAATTGATTTACAAATACCGAAAGGTGTTGCAATAGGACATCAAATAAAATTCGAAGGATTGGGAGAGCAACCCCATTTAGAAAATGACATTGCAGGTGATCTTATAGTTGAACTATTTGTTCAACCCGACCCAATATTTGAACGAGATGGTTTAGATTTGATTTATAAACAAAAAATTAGTTTTAAGGAATCTATTATTGGAAAAAATATTCAAGTTCCTCATTATGAAGAAATGATTACAGTAGATGTGTCTGAATTTGGAATTATTCAACCGAACAAAAAATATTTAATTATAAATAAAGGAATGGAGTCTAATGGTAAACGAGGTCATTTGATATTAAAATTTTCAATTGATTATCCCATAAAACCATTATCAGATGAAATGAAAAAAAAATTAGAGAATTTATTGAATCAACTTTAAATTGATTGATGACGAATAAAGAAGTCAGGACTTTGATACATCATATATCGTACCAGTTCAGGGTCGCCTTTAAAATATATAGGTTTGGTTTTTAGATTATAGAATTTATCACATTGAAGTATTCTTTCTCCAAGAATGGTATTGTTAGTTGTAAAATCATAAATAGGAACATCAATTTTGTTAACTGCAGTACCATCTGGACATTTTTGGATAAATGTTGATTCACGTGAATCAAAATCATAAATAATATCGTAAACAGGGATACCATCATTAGTAACTGCAGATACGGTAAATACTTTTCCACCACTGACAGTAGCTTCTCTTTCACGATAACATCTTGATTCATTTTTAAATTTACGACTAATTTCAGTTCCATGAAATAACATAACAATAATAATAATCATTGTTATCGAGATTGTAAAAAGTATAATTTCAGTTAAATCAACAGGTATCCAATCAACAATAAAATTTTTAATATTAGAAATGAATAAATTGACCGGATTAATATCCATACTCTACTATGTACGCATAGAATATTTGGCTAGTATTAATCTTTAATTTTAGCTTCTATTTCCTCACCTATCTGATTACTGATTAAACTAATCTTATCTTTATCACAATACATTTTTGCTTTTGTATTATTAATTTGTAATTTTACACGTTCAATACCACTAACAGTTGATGATATTGGTTTTATATTAGATATACAATTATTATATGAAGTTGTAATATAAAGTTTAGCATTATTATCTTCAATACTACTTAATTCACTTGCAAATACTGTCATTTGACCTGTATTATTATCTTCAGTCGATTCTGTTTCTTTTGGATTAGTAATATTTTGTGTTTTTTCTTCAAACTTTTGTTTTGCTTTTTGTTCTACATCACCAAACAATTCATTTTTAGCTGTTGTACCACTCGATAATAAGAAATTAATTACAGCATCAAAAAATCTTCGAAATATATTATCACCAGATAAATCAAAAATAGTATCAAAGAAATTTACTACACCAGTTTCTCTAACTTCTTTAAATGGTGTAATATCAAGTAAAATAGCAGCAATAATTTGTCCAAAAATAGGAATATTTATAATAAACAAAGGGTCTATAAGTTTATATAAGATATAGAGAAGCAATAAAATCCATGTACCTATACAAATAATTGCAACATACGCAATTAATAAAATAGCAGCCATTGAATCACCAAAACCACCAAAAATTCCTCTAAGAAAACCTTCATTAAGAACAAATCCAAGAGGATACCATATAAGTACAGCAAATATAGATATTGCAATAAGTAATATAATTAATAAAATAATTGTGCGAGGTGTAAAATTCATAGAGAATGTTTACTTTAATTATTAGCTAGAAATTAATGTCCTTTGATGAAGATAAGCACTAACCCAGTGAATACTAAAATCATACCAATTAAATCATATATATTCAGTTGTTCATGGAAGAAAACAGTACCTATAATCATAATAGTAATAATACTCATACATGACCATAATAAATTGACAGAACCCATCTGACGAAAATCATACATAATATATAAGCCAAGGCACACAAATGCATAAAAGAAAACACCAAGTATAAATAAATGCATTTTTTGTTCTTCTTTGCAACGACGGATACAGTATTGTGCGACGGCTTCAGTTAAAACAATAAATACTAAAAGTGCACCTATTAATAAGAAACTAGATTGATGTTGAGTATTCATCTATTTTTTATAAAGATTTTTCAATTGTACTAAATAAAGGAATTGGTGTCATTTGCTGAATAAGATCTGCATATATATTTTTATTTTTTTTACAAATTAACGAAATAATTTTTTCATAACTTTCATCAAGTAATTTAACATTTTCTTTTGTTTTTGAAAGAGCATTCTTGAGATCATCGAATATATATTTAATTTCTTCTATGATATCCATTTCGTTTTATGATTAAAATAATCATATTTCGTATCAATTTTTACATAATAATGTATATTTTTATAAAATAAATTGATACGTATATCCTACTAATTTATTCGATAGAAAATTACAAAAAAAATACAAAAAAATACCCGATCGAAAAAAAATTGAAATTTTCTTTTTAAAAAGATTAATTAACAATCGATAAACAGTAAACGAGTAATATCGGCCTACCCGTATCCAACTCAATTCTAACCAAAACAGTCATGGCTCCCCAGAAGATGTCCTGCAAGAACGACCCCAAGTACATGTACACGGGCAAGGAGATGAGCCCGATGGGTCTTGGCTACTGTGCGGATGGAGAGATGGTTGGTAAGAAAATGATGGGTCGCGATAACAAGGATTGGATTGTCGGTACGAAGAATGGTATTAAGATTTGGCAGCGTGCTCCTGATGCCCCACTTGTTTGCGAGGAGCCAGTGTTGAAGAATGAGGAGATTATCAGCGGTAACGATGATGTGAATAGTGACATTGACAGCGAGGAGGAGGAAGTTAAGGTTCAGCCTGAGGAGTCTGCAAAGGAACAGACCCCCGAGGTAATGGCCAAGATTGAGATGCCCCCTCAAGCGCCCAAGAAGCGTGGTCGTCCGGCTAAGGTGAAGGAGGCTAAGCCCGAGAATAAGGAGGCCGAGCCCGGCGCCAAGGAGGAGGCCAAGCCCAAGCGCAAGTATACGCGTAAGCCGAAGAACACAGAGGATGTGGTTGAGGAGAAGAAGGAGCGCAAGCCACGTGCCAAGACAGAGTACAACATGTACATCAGCGAGAAGCTTAAGGAGCTGCGTGAGAAGCACAAGGAACTGAAGACGACGGAGTACTTCAAGATGGCGATTGCAGAGTGGAAGGTTTACAAGGAGACTAAGAATACGGTCGCCTAAAAAACAGAAAAATTAACTAACAGGGTAAAAAATGGAAAAATACAAAAACTTTTACTGTTTTTGCTAGCAGATCAAAAAAATTGAAATTGATTTTTAAGTCAGTGGATAAATAAACAACCTATAAAGTGGTAATCATGATCGCTACAACTGAAAATGAAACAATGTGCCTACAAGAGGCACTTAAGAATCTTGAACAAGCCAGCAAGAAACTTATTAAAGAACACAAACACAAGAAACTTGTTTCTAAATTAAACAATTATGTCGAACGAATCAATGACATTACAAAAAACATAATTGACGATACCAATGATATAAATTGTTACTTCAAAAATATGAGCGGCACATCCGAACAACGTGGTCACGAATGGCTAAAGGATATGCTTAATAAGAACTTTCACCATTACAATGGCATCAACCACACAAACTTCACAAACGTTGATAAGTTCATTCGTGTATATGGTGAAGATGGCCCATGGTCAGATGCAATTACACATCCCTATTTCACCTATGAAAAAATAGCAGAAAACGCAAAGAAAGAATGGGACGCCGTGGTAGAAGAATTTGGTTCTGCTTCTTTATCTGCCGAAGATCAAGCAAAATACAAGACAATGTTGCTAATGTATACGTTTAAAGAGACAAGCTACGAACCATACCACGATAGAGTATCGTCTGCTACAATAGACCACGTTAACCAACTTGTAAATATTATTCAAAATTAAGATTCCGGCCTTGCACATTAAAATACAAAAACATGAAAAGCAACTAACAGGGTAAAAAATGGAAAAACACAAAAACTTTTACTGTTTTATTTTTAGAGGACCCTTTCTATGGTAAATCACTTTATTGAATATCGTTTAGATATTTCAAAGATTCCAAATGATGGAGCCGTAATTGATATCTTTTATAACCAAGATGAAACCGTATCCCCAATCAGTTCTTTGGTACCTGTCAATCGTTATGACTTTGTATCCGTTAAAGATGAGACCATGTATTTAGACATAAAAAAAATGATGATACGAATGCAAGCAACCGATTTATTATGGGATTCATTTAATGTTTTTAAAATTTATGTTTATTTACCGGACTCTGTACTTCAATCAAAATCAGGATTGCTTGAATTTATAATGAGTTCATGTATTCAAGCTTTTTTATCCAATATATATAAAACACAAAATACGATTATTATTACACATTCAGGTAAAGTAAATGACCGAGTTAAAAATTGTATTTCGATGATTGAAAAAATTCAAATTGCTAGATTGTTTTCGATGCTACCTGCAAATATTGCAACGCCTGAAAAAATAGCAAAACGTATTCAAACTATTTTTGACAAAGTTCCGCGTGTATCTACACGACTATTAACAGAAACATACTTACAAAGTCATCATTTTAATCTCCTTTTATCTGTCAATCAAGGTTCCAATAATAAAGCGTGTATGTTGGTTATTGAACGTAAAACCAATTCTAAACAACCTACTGTATGTATTATTGGAAAAGGAATAACATTTGATAGTGGTGGTTTAGCTATAAAACCATTACGCTATATGAAAGATATGAAATATGATAAAATTGGTGCAGTAAGTGGAGCAATGGCGTTACTTCATTTAATGGAATTAAAATCAACCCGTCATTTAAACCTCATTGGTATTTTTCCATTTGCTGAAAATCTCATTTCATCCAAAGCCATTCGTCCAGGAGATGTGATTAAGAGCCATCTTGGAAAAACTGTTGAAATAAGCAATCCAGATGCAGAAGGTCGTTTGATTTTAGCGGATGCATTTTCTTACGCTCATAAATATAAACCTGATTTATTGATAGATATTGCAACATTAACAGGTCATGCAGAATCTATTAGTTGTTGGCATAAAGGATATTATTTTGCGATTCCAGAAAGTTTAAAACACAATACTGAAATACTGACAAATGATATTGGAGAACGTATGATACCAATGCCAACTTGGGATGAATACCGTGAAGTTTTAAAAAGTCCTGTTGCAGATTTAATTAATGATTCAGATATTTGTGATGATTCTACAAGTGCTGCATTATTCTTAAAAGAGTTTATTCCAAAAGATAGTGATTGGCTTCATATTGATTTAGCGCATGAACAAGATGACCATATTCCAAATGGAGCAGGTATTCGTAGTATTATTGAAATTGTAGAACAAACTTATCGCAAAAAAAAATGATTTATTCTTTTATTTTTATTTTACAAATGACCCTTATTCGTATTAATAAACTTCTACCGGTTGTATTGTTTGACACAAGTTACTTTATATTTTATCGCTATTTTAGTACGCTAAAATGGTATCAATTTCGCAATAAAAACATTGTTTATACGGAATTGGATACTAATGAAGAATTTGTGAAATCTTTTGAGAAGCATGTTTATCAGGATTTTAAGAAGATTTGTAAGCAATGGAGAACGGATATATCTAATATGATTTTCTGTTGCGATTGTTCTCGTGATATGATTTGGAGAAATGAACATCAAGAATACTATAAGGGACATCGTGTACAGAATCCAACCTTTAATCCAAACATCTTTGTTAAATTTTATGAATACCTTGAACGTAATCAAAATAAATGGGGTATTCATAAACTATGTATCGAACATCTAGAAGCAGATGATATTGCGTATCTAACAAAGAAGAAACTGCTTGAAAAAGGTTGGACACAACCAATTGTTATGATTACCAATGATAATGATTATCTTCAAATGCTGGATGAACAAACTCATATCTTTAATATGAATGGTAAAGGAGGTGATCTTTCTAAGCGTAGTTGTGGAGAACCAAAGAAAGATCTTAAAATCAAAATCATTATGGGTGATGTGAGTGATAATATTCCATCTATTCATCCAGGGATTGGACCAAAAACAGCGATGAAACTGGCATCCCTTTCAGAAGAAGAATTTACAGACTATCTAAATAAAAATAATTGTTGCGATTTTTATGATAAAAATAAAAAGCTTATTGATTTTACTGAAATTCCTATGAATCTAAAAGAAGGATTCCAGTCTGCATATCAGTTTGAGTTGGTTTAACCTTCAATGGTACATACAAACGTATAAATCCATCTTTGATTAAAATTTGAACATTTTTAATTGTATAAAATTTAGGTATAAAAAGAGAACGATGAAAATGATTTTTATAAAGAACTGTATCAATATGTCCTTCAATATGAATTAGATTGGGGGCACTATCATAAATTCTAATTGTTTTTGGTGTATGTCCTCCTACAGGAAACGCATAATAATATCCATTTTTTAATTCTTTAAAGCTATAAATAGGTGCTAGATACTTTGATAAATAGTATCTTATCATTACGGAGTAAAAATTGAGATTGCTTTTAAATGCTTTATATTACTTAAAGCAATAAGCCTTAAATACATTATGTAAATGGATTATGAAGCCGAAGAAGACTTTTGTTGGAAACTACTTCATGATTTAAAACCTGCTTCTGAGAAACAAGTTCCTGTCGAAGCTTATTCAGAAGACAACGATCAAAAATGTGAACACTGTCATAGTATTGAATTGATTATTAAAGAAGGACAGTATGTATGCAGACATTGTAATGTCATTGAATCACGTGTCATTGATGATGGTGCAGAGTGGCGTTTCTATGGAGCAGAGGATAATCGTAGTGATGATCCAACACGATGTGGAATGCCAACCAATAACCTTCTTCCAAAATCATCCATGGGATCTATGATTGGCTATTATAAATATAATAAAGACAATCGTGATATTGGAAGAATTCGTCGTTATCTCATATGGAATTCAATGCCTCATTGGGAAAGAACTTTATATCAAATATTTGAACAATTAAATAATACTGGTAACACAAATGGAATTCCTGTGAAAGTTATAGATGATTCTAAAGTTTTTTTTAAGAGGGCAAGCGAAATGAAAATTTCACGTGGAGATAATAAAGATGGTTTAATTGCATCATGTTTGTATTATGCTTGTCTAATCAATAAGGTACCTCGTTCAACAAAAGAGATATCTCGTATGTTTAAAATTGATCATGATGTTTTAACAAAAGGCAATGCTCGATTTCAAGAATTGCTAAAAATCAATGTAGAAGCATCCAATGCAGATGATTTTATATCTCGCTTTGGCTCTAATCTCAATATGAATTGGGCAGACATTGATCAATGTCGTGAACTAACCAAAAAAATAGAAGATATGGAAATTGTATCTGAAAATGCACCTACAAGTGTCGCCGCCAGTGCTATTTACTTCTACTCTTTTTACAAAGACCTAGAGATTAATAAAAAATATATATCAGAAACATGTGATGTATCTGAAGTAACCATTACAAAATGCTTTAAAAAACTTCAAAAATATAAAAACATTCTATTAGTAAGTGCCTAAATATTATTTTTATCTAAAAGTTAAAGTATTCTCTTATAATAGAATCGCAGGAGTTTTTTATTTTACAATGATTGCAATTGAACAAAGAGTTCATGGAGCTAATTTATTTAAAAAATTTTCTTCTCGAACATCCATTATAACACGAAGTCAACCAATTTTAATTAATCAAGGTGGTTTTGGTAAAATTTATATTGTAAAACCAGAATTAAGTACAGAAAATCAAATTATGAAAGTAGTACCAAGTATTTATCCGTCAGAAGTGCTTCATCTTCAACGGCTTCAAGCAAGTAAAAATGTTATTAAATTGTATAATTATCACATTACTGATACAGAAACAAAATTATGGATGGAATATTGTCCTAAAGGATCTATGGAAGATGCATTAAAAGATACAAATGGACTTGCAGAAGAACGTGTAAAAACAATTATGAAAGCAGTATTTCAAACACTTGCCCAATGTCACGATCAAGATTTAATTCATGGCGATGTTAAAGCAGGCAATTTTTTAGAAAATCAACAATCATCTATTGTAGCAATTGATTTTGGAAATGCAAGTTGTCAAGAACATTTTAATCATTCTCATGGAACACCTCATTATATGTCACCAGAACAATTAAATCAATCAACTACTTATAAGAGTGATATATGGGCGGCTGGTATTATGATGTATCGTCTATTATCGAATTGTTATCCATTTGATGATCGCAACAATCCTTATCAACCTTCTCTTACACAAATATGGAAGGAAATTTTCATTAAAGATATTACATTTAGTGCAAAAATATGGCAAACCATTTCAGAATCTGCAAAACAATTTATACAAAAATTATTACAAAAAAATCCAGATCAACGCTTAAATGCTTTAGAAGCACTTCAAAATGATTGGTTTCATTCACAACATTCAAATTTATCTCAAGATCAAATTATTGAAAAAAGAAAGATACGTTATGAGTTGATGCCTTCATTAAAACGAGATTTATTAACCTATGTTGGAAAAGAATTACATCTATCCCCAGAGGAATTATCTTCGAGTCCTCATACAACAACAAGAGCCTCTCAAAAAGTTAAAGTAATTATAGAAACTTTTTATAATACCTCTTTGGATATAGCTACATACAAAGAACCAAATTTTGACTTTTTAAAATTAAAGGGTAATCTTAAAACTTCAGTCGATTTTTCATTAGAAATGCTCTATGACATATGGAATAAGGAACTATTACCTTTGTATGCAATTGCATCATCTTAAATCAATATAAACATACCATTTGAATATAGAATAATGACGAATCTAACTGAACAAGAAATTATTCAACCTATTCAGGATAATTTTGAGTATATACAAGAGACATTTTACTTTATTAAAAATCGTTATAAATATAATACAGTATTAGATGAACAAGTTGTGGAAGCAAAGAAAAGGCTTAAAAATTATCATTCTTTTTTAGAGAAAGATATACAAACATTAGAAACCTATGGGATAAAATATAAGAATATGATTCATATTTTAAAAGTATATCATCATAAAATACCGTTATGGATTTAATATTTTATTTTACAAAATGATCTAAAAATAAAATCGCCTAATTGAGTTAAGAATGGAAGATATAGATTCGGTATATTCTTTAGAGCTAAAAGAAGGAAATGAATATATTGCATTTGTTTATCATCGTTATAAATTGCATCAATATTTGTGGGGTAAGAAACCCATCATAATTAAAATCATAAAATGTTTACCAATGAAACAAGGATTTAAAAATCGTCGATGGCAAGTAAAAGTACATGGTATCAAGATGATGATGCTAAAACATTGTAATGATGAAAAAGCCAGTTTTACCTTTTATCGCAAAGATAAAAAAGGTGAAATAACTTATTGGAAATCTGCCGATCATTTATATACAGATACAGATCAGACAGATGAAGAATATTTCAATGACTTATATCAAGAATGTATCGTATATATTGAATTGTGTGAAGAAAGTACGAAATGTGATACAGAATCCAATATGAAAAGTATTTGTTCTTATCCAATTAGTAAAAATAGTGAATCCAGTTTATCGGTATAAAAATATCCCAAAGTAAATAAATGTATCATAATATTATCATATGCGAGCCGAATAAAAAAAGTATTGAAACTGCAAACACTCACTTGAAAGAATATTTATTTCGAGATGATGTAAATTATATAAGAGCAAAACAGCAACATGATCATTTAGTAGATACATTAAAAATGTTTGAAATCCATGTAATTTCATTGAATGAACTTTTACCAAAAGATCTATCTACTCAAGAAATGGCCAATCTTTTATTTACACGAGATACTTTTATTCATACTCCAAAAGGAATTGTGATTGGTCGTATGAAAGAGAAAGTGCGTCAAATTGAATGTGAAGTAATGGAACATATTTTTAGAAGACTCAATCAACAAATTTTATACAAGATGGAAGCACCTGAAACCCTTGAAGGAGGAGATTATGTTTATAAAAATGGGATTACATTTATAGCTATAGGAACACGTACCAATTTAATGGGAGCTTATAAATTGATGCATTATGATATATTAGGAAGTTATAAAGTTGCGTTGGTTGAATGCGAACAACCGGATACTGATATGCATCGAATACATTTAGATTGTTACTGTGCTCCATTTGGAGATAACTATTGTTTATTATGGAAAGAATTATTAAACATTAATACAGCTTATCAGCGTATTGTTAAAGAATATATTTTACAAGAAGATGGAACATATGCTCCAAGTGGAATTAAAGAATCTCTTTTTAGTTATTTAATTAAAAATAATTTCAATGTTATTCCAATATCAACCAGATCACATTACAATTATGGATGTAATATTTTAGAACTTCATAACGGGGTTGTACTTGTTCAAGATGAAGAATCACATAAAAAAATTAAAAATTCCATTATGATTCCATTTGATGAAATTCATCATATGTATGGAGGCATTCATTGTGCTACTAATACGTTATAATTTTATAAATACATGGCTTCTATATCACAATGTATCAATAACGATATAAAGCAAATAGAATGTCATAAACTATGGAACCCTCGTATCAACCTCCTTGCGTTTTAATTGCGACACCTATGTATGGAGGAGTAGGGCATATTGGTTATATAACAAGTCTTCTAAAACTGGTTCATATCTTTACAAAACAGAATATCATTTTTAAAATTCGTATGTTACCATCAGAGAGTTTAATTACACGAGGACGTAATAAGCTATGTCATATGTTTTTAGAAGAACAAGATGCAACTCATCTTTTATTTATTGATGCGGATATTGCTTTTCAACCAGAAGATATATTACATATTTTGAATTTAAATAAAGATATTATTGGTTTACCATATGCGATTAAAGATATTAGATGGGATCAAATTGGACAAATGATTCAACAAGGAAAGATAAATCCAGAAGAATTAAAAAAAGCGAGTCAGCATATTGTATTTAATGTTGAAAAAGAAGAGGATTTAATAAATGTTAAGGATGGAATGATTGAAGTCAAAGAAATGGGAACAGGGATTATGATGATTAAACGAGAAGTGATTTATCAAATGATAGAAGCTTATCCGGATTTATATTCAATTGATTATAGTTTATCTACCAAGCCAAAAATTTATCATTTATTTGATACGATTATTGATAAAGATCGCCGCTTTTTATCTGAAGATTATGCCTTTTGTAAATTATGGCGACGATTAGGAGGAAAAGTATTCTTATATCTTCCTGTAAAGACAATTCATTTTGGTAATCATGGATTTGAATATAATTATTCAGAATCTTTATTTGAAAGATAAGTGATATAAAGAATTTGTTTAATAATATATTGGGTACAAAAACCCAATGCTCTTATAGCTTAGTGGTAGAGCGTTGTCTTAGTAAGGCAAAGGTCGTAGGTTCAATCCCTACTGAGAGCAAAAAATTATTTTTATTGTTTATCAACATCCATTGAATATACATGTTAAAAGTGCTTGTAAAATAGCAAAGATGATCATAATGGTAATAATACGTTTCCAATCTACTTTTGTGGGATTTTTTAGAATTATTTTTTCAGCATTGCTTTCACGACCAATACTGTAATGAAGAATGTTTTCAATGGTATTTAATATGATAAATACTAAGAAGGATATCACAAATAATGGTTTAGGTAAGATAGCATAATATAGTTTATAAAAATGGAACATTTCAAATCTCTATATTTAGTACATATTAATTTATTCAAATATGGATGGTGGTATCATACACTTCATGAATCTTTGCTTCCCAATAAGAGAAAAATAATTTATCATAATTAAAATTTCTTTTTTGAAATTCATCATAGACTTGATGAAGATAAGCTTCAGTTAGATTTCCATAATCCTTATAGCTATTAATAAATAAGATGGGTAGGTCATTCATTTGATTGTTTCCATCATATCTTTCTACAATTGGAATACAACCAAGTAAGATACAATCCCATAAACGATATGAATCAATTCCACATCCTCTTGGACAAATTGCAAATTTACTACGAGCGATTTTATCATAATAATAATCATGATGTTGATGACGTCCATTTGCTCCAATATTCTCACATAGAACAAAGTGCAATTTTTGAATGTCTTTATATACGATATTACGAGGATTTCCAAACCACCTATCACAAGTAAGACCAAAGTTCGCATAACATAAAATTGTTTTTGGGTAGGTTTTCATATGAAAATGGCGAAACTGATGAAAACACGAAAGAGGAATATTTGTAATATATGGATGATTGATAGATAAGGCGTGACAAAAGACTCTTAAATTGTTTTTTTTAATAATATCCAATAGTTCGTTATCAATCTTATCATAATAATCAATATCTAAATAATTTATAGGTAAGGTATTTTTATTAAAGTACTTATCATATGTATAAGGTTTTTTAGGAGGTGGGAAATCAATATCAGCATTACTTATGAATAATACACAATTTTTATATTGACGAAAGGTTTCATGAATATCTTGATGCTCTATCATATCTTGTGTTAATGGAATTACAGTCCCGAGATCACACGACTGAATAAATTGTTCATATTTGGTAAGCGTCAATACATTTGAGCGATCAATAAAATTAGGCGATTGTATAAATTCTATTAGTTTCATAGAAGTATTAAAAAGAAAGATATAGAAATGTTTAAACAGATTTTTGTAGAACAGCCATATAGACACCATTCCACCACGTTTTATGAGCGATTTCAGGAGGGGTATGCTGATTGTTATAAGTTAAACGTAGTTCTTTTTCATAAAGAATTTTGAAATTGAGTGCTTTAAAAGCAGCATGAGTACCATCTCGAATGCATTGAGTATTCCAATCGTCTACAATATAAATAAATGTATTGTCTAAGCATTCATAGTAATAAGATAAAGCACGATAGTGGCTATCGTATTCATGGTTACCGTCGTACATATAAATATTGAATTTAAAAGGAAATTTTGAAATATCTACGGTAAAGCTATCTTGTTCAATAAAAGTTGCATCATTTTGTCCTTTGAATTTATCAAAATTTTGATAGAAAGCTTCACGAACCCCACGTTGTTCTCCTTCACCAAAATGGTCAATACAAATAACCTTTGCATTATTTCCATACATAGCAGAGCATACTGAAGACCCTTTCCATGTTCCAATTTCTAGATATCTGGCATCTTCAAAATTGAGAAGATTATTATAAAAATGTCGTGTATAAACTCCAGTCATACCTTCTAAATTTAGAATGTCTTGATTGATTTTAGAGATACATTGCTCTGCATTTTCAAATGATTGCTTTAGATGATCAATATAGAATTGCTCCATATACGTGTATAAAAATTACTGTTTAAATAAATGCAATTAAAGATTTTAGAAAGATAATAATATATGTCAAGTATTATTGATAAAGATATTGATTATACATGTTTAATGGACGATACGACGGACCCGTTTTTAATCAATCTTGGATATCCTGGTTTACCCATTCAATGTATTAAAGATGAATCGTATCACAATATAGTACCAATTGGTAAACGCCTTCATTTTATTTGGGTAGGAAGACTGATTCCAGATAAATATAAACAGACGGTTATTCAAAGTAAAAAAATAAATGAAACATATGAAGTCTTATTATGGGTAGATGATACAAGTATGTCAAATAAAATCCAATTAGAACTTGAACAAAATGGTATTATTGTTAAAAATATATACAGAGATGAATTACGAATGGAAACAACAGAGTTAAAAGAAGAGATGCTTCATTTATTGAATAAAAACTCAAATGGTGGTTATCAAGCAGATATTATTAGACTATATGTGGTATATATGTATGGTGGTATTTATTCAGATATAGATTCTATATGGTTAAAGCCACTGGATGATGCTTTTATATATGAATTTGTAACATATCGCATTGATAAACAGTGTTCAAATTTTACAAATTCGTTCTTTGGCTTTGCAAAAGGATCGTATATTTTAAAAAATTTATTGAATAATTTAAAACATACAATAGGATTCTTTGAACGATTTAATAATAGAGCTTTATTTGTAAAATACATACCAGGTATAACAGGACCATCTTACTTGACGTGGTTAATTAAAATAATAAAACCAGAATATTTAAACTATATACATCAGGCTTATTGTGTTATTGGAGGACCTCATGAAGAACTTTATTCAAATTATTCAAAAGAAAATAAGAGTTATTGTTATCAAACATTTGACAGAAATTGGTGTTCCTAATCAAATTTGTTTAAACAACTCCTATCTATAGCTACATATGGATCTAAATGCTGTACAAAATTTAAAAGATGTATTGGATGAGTTCTTAGATCATCAAAAAGATAAAGAATTACAAGAAGAATATATGGAAATGCTTAAACAGCGTTCAGTGTATTCATTTCTATCTATATTACATCGTATAGAGTATGACCGAATACATCAATTATTAAATGTAACGAAGGATATGATTGCTGTTCATGTAAATCAGTCACGTATTCAAAAACAAAAATCAACCACGGATGAAGCAGAATCCGTCTATTCAACGTCTGATTATGATAGTTCTACAACAGAAGATGAAGAAGATGACCATAAAGGGTATACGGGTTCAATGTTTGACATACTCATGAATGAAGAATAAAAAACTTTGGGAAACTTTTCATTATTTTTCTATGGGACGAAGGAAAATTTTTTAGAGATTTAATTGAATGAAAAAAATGCCCCCGCCCCGAATTTGCCGGGCTCATTGGCTCTTTTCTATAATAACAAATTCGTTATTTAAAGATTTATTTTCTACACTTATATTATAATGGAAAAAGAAGAGGCTCCTAAAGCTCGTGGAATAAGTTGCCCTATATGTTCTCTAGATTTTTACAAGCCTTACAATATGCGACGCCATTTACTTGCTATACATGGATATACATATGATGAGTATATACAAAATAATAGTAACTATAAACAAACATTTAGTAATGATATACAAATAAATAGTAATGATATACAAAGTAGTAGTAATGATATACAAACTAATAGTAATGATAAAATACAGCATAATAATATACCATATAAATGTTTAAAATGCAGTAAAGGATTTTGTGCAAAATGGTATCTAACGAAACATATGGAAAAATGCAAAGGTATTAAAGACCGATTTTCGTGTGAATATTGCAATAGCTTATTTTCTCATGAGAAATCTCGGTTTGGACATTATAAAATATGTAAAGCAAAAAATAAAAAAGAAGAAAATATAAATACTAATGAAATAATAGAAGAAATAAATGTCATAGAAGAAATACCCAATACAACTATCGGTTCTATTAAAAAGAAAAAACAAGCAATATCTGCAACGATTAAACGATTAGTATGGAATACCCATATTGGAGAAGAAATTGGTAAAACCAAATGTTTATGTTGTAAAATAACTGATATTACTCAATTGTCTTTTAATTGTGGTTATATTATTGCAGAAGCAAATAATGGAAATATTATTGTATCTAATTTAAAACCTATTTGTCAAAATTGCAACTCGAGTATGGGAACAAAAAATATGGATGAATTTATGAAAACATTAATTTAAGAACCCATTTCAGGATAATTATTTATCTTTTTTTCTATAGGATGAAGAAGAATTTTTCAGAACTTTATTGTATGTGAAAAAATCCCCCCCCGATTTTCCCGGTGCCGGTGTAAAAACACCTATGTCTATAAATATTGATATAAAGAATCTTTTTCTAAACTTATATTATAATGGAAAATACACAAGCACCAGAAGCACCAGAAATTAGATGCCCTATTTGTCACGACTCTTTTAGCAGAAACTTTACTTTAAAGAGGCATATGGTAAGGATACATGGTTGTACATATGAAGAATATATTCATAATAATAGTAGTATAAATGATAATAATAGTAGTATAAATGATAATAATAGTAGTATAAATGATAATAATAGTAGTATAAATGATAATAATAGTAGTAATAATCATATATTAATAGATAAAACAAATAAAGAATATAAATGTACCAAATGTCACAAATGTCTATATACAAACTGGTATCTGAAAAAACATATGGAAAAATGTCAAGGTATTAAAGATGGATTATCTTGTGAATATTGTTATAAGTTATTTTCCCATGAGAAATCGCGTTATAAACATTATAAAATATGTAAAGCAAAGAAAGAAATTGATTCTAAAGCGTTAGTACCTATCTTAACAGATAATATCCCTACAGGATCAACTATAAATAATAGTCAAATAGCAACAAATATTAATAATACCAATATCGAAAATCAAAATAATAATACACAAAACAATATCATTGTGGTATATAATTCATCAGGAACCGACTTTAATAGAGAACATATCAATCAAGAGGCATTTATGAAGAAAATTCTTGAGATGGTTCAACCTCATATAGATCGTAGTTTTGTATTGGATTATGGCCGAGAATTATTCAATAATCCACAAAACAAATGCATAAAGAAAGATAGTTTAAAATCCGGTCATACGGAAGTCCATGTAGGAGACAATAAATGGGAACATAAACTAGACCGTGCTTTATATCCTAAACTTGTCAATGATTTAGCAAACAATTTATCAGAATTAATATATACAAATCGAAATAATATACCTAAGAAATGGTTTGAACAAATCATAGCCTTTTTAGATTATATGGCAGACGATGGATATGTTAATACAGATGATAAAGAGAAAACAAAACGTATAGGACAAGACTTTAAAATGCTAGCAAAAGAACTTAAATTAGTGATTTATGAAGTGACTAAAAAATGAGAGAATTATTAACTAATTAGTGATTATTAGTTAAAATATATAAAGATTGTATAAGTTTATTATAGAAGATGGTTCAGTATATATGTGAAATATGTCAAAGAATTTTTAAACAGAAAGGGCATTTAAAATTTCACATGAATCGTAAACGTCCTTGTAAAAAAGATAATATAATTGAAGCACTTGTCGAAAAAAAAGTGCAAGAAGTTTTATCAAAAACAAATGAAGGAATTCTAACAGTTGATTCTAAAGCAACGAATATTATACAAAAAAATCAAATAGAATATTTAACAAAAACTCGTGAGGAACTAATTGCTTTATGTAAAGATAAAGCAATCAAAGGATATAGTGGTAAGAAGAAGGCCAATATTATTAAATTACTAACAGATTATCAACTAAAAAACGAAATTATTCCAAATGTTATACCAAACATTCAACAAAGATATAAACTGATATCTTTATTTTCAGGTATGGGAGGAATGGATGTGGGATTTGCTGAACAAGTTATAGTTCATAAGAATAGTATAAAAGAAAATTATATAGAAAGTAGTTTCGAAATACCAGATTTTGTAAATCTTAAACGACTACCATTTGATGTAGTATTTCAAAATGATATTCTTCCAGAAGCAAAAAAAATAGCAGATCTAAATAATTGGAGTCATAACTACCATTTGAAAGATATTCGTGATATGCTGAATGAAAATTATAATTTTCCATATGGAGATGTTATTACTGGAGGATTTCCTTGTCAGGATTTTAGTCACGCAGGAAAAAGGAAAGGATTTGATTCAAGTCGTGGAACATTATATCAATCTTATGTAGAAGTTGTAAAAAGAGTGAAGCCATATGTATTTGTTGCAGAAAATGTAAATGGTTTATTGACAATGCCAGGAGAACCTATTAATAAAATTATTGAAGACTTTTCTAAAGTTGGTTATGAAGTTAGATATCAACTTATAAAGTGTGAAGAATTTGGGATTCCTCAAACTAGATGGCGAGTTATTATTATGGGTGTTCGCTTAGATAAGCGTTTCAAACTACAAGACAATTGGAATATTATAGATGAAAATAAGATTAGATGTACAATTGGATGTTATTTTAAACATCTTCAAGAACCCAATATATCAAGTGATCCTGCTCAACAAATGTATTCTAAAGCAGCAAGACTTGAAAAGGGACAAGGGCAAAAGGAAATTGGATTGGAAGAATTCGCACCAACTATTCGAGCAGAACATCATGGTAATATTGAATTTCGTAGAGTTATAAATGGAAAAAATAAAGAAATTACATTGCCTCAACGTAGATTATCAGTTCGTGAAGCGGCTCTTATTCAGACATTTCCACCAAACTGTATCCTCACAGAACCAAATAAACTAAATAGTAAAGCATATAAACCGATAGGAAATGCAGTTCCTCCTTTACTTGGCTATTTAATTGGAAAAAAGATTGATAGTATTCTATCTAGTATGTAGTATTAAGTATTGATACCTATACTCTTCAATAGATTAATTCTTCGTTGGATAGGATTTAAACCTCCTTTAAGATCTGCATTTTCAATTTCTATTGTAAAAACTCGATTTTTTAGGAGTTCAACCATTGCTTTTTTTGAATACTCGATTCCTCTGTTATTTCCTTTGGGAATTTTAAATGCTTCATTTTTTAGTTCTTTAATAACATCTTTATTTCTTTGAGATGAAATACATATAATAGTAATCTTATTATTTTTCTTGTCAATATAGGTGATAAGAAGATGTGGATAATATGATTCAGGGGCATTGATAAGTGCTTCGATAGTTTCTTTTACTGAAATATCAGCAGATGTCCATTTTGCTTTTACTGACGAGCCAATATTACAACTACAGTGTTTTGATGATATCTTTGCTTTTCCAATAATAAAGTCCTCTGGTAAAGAATTATCGATATCAAGATTTATTTTTTCACCAATAAACAGTTTTAGAACAGCTCCTTGATCTTTTTCTCTTGCCATACCAACTTCCATACCACAAGCACCATTTCGAGTGCATTCAACTTGACTTAGAGTATATAAAGTAATAAGTCCACGCTGTGCCTCTTTATTTTGTAGAACTTTCATTAGAAGTTCCAAATCTTCATCATTTATAGAAGTGTCTATTTTTACATCTGGATTAATCGTTACATCCATTTCATATTCCGTACATATTGATTTGACTTCAGGGCTCGTCATATTATAATAGTATATTATGAATATTTTCTACTTTATGAGATTCTTTATTCTCAGGATTCAATTTTTATTAAAATAAATATAAAAAACGTATAAAAACTCCTAAAAAGAATCGTTATTAAGGCATCTCTCAAAAATCCGGCATTAAATTATCGTATCTTTTTAGCAATTTAGAATATTTAAATTATTTTTAGTGATTTAGAAAGATGTCCAATAACAACGTTGTTATTGGACATAAATAAAAAGTGTTGTTTAGAAACTAAAAATTCTTTTTTGTTGTTTAGAAACGATTATTTTGAAGCCGAATCCTTGAGAGTTGTCCCTTTTTCAGCTATTTTCGATTCTTTTTCATGAATTATATACTTTTTTATAGAATTCTTTTACTTCTGAATGAGTTCTAAACGATTTTTTATTTACATCCATAATATGTACGCTATTCAAATCTTTTACTCTTGAAAGTGCTGTATATGCCTGTCCTGTTTGGAAAATGCTTTTACCTAGATCTATTTCAGCACAATCCAATGTTAAACCTTGACTTTTATGAATCGTTATTGCCCACGCCAGTTTAAGTGGAATATATTCGATTTCAATATTTGGTTCATCAAAAGATATTACTTTCACTTCGTTTACTATATATTCTTTTTTATTTACAAGTTGTATTTTCACACATGCTTCTTCGAGTGATATAACTACTCCACGTGTTCCATTAATAATATTATTATCTGGATCAATATTTTTAGTTATCATTACTTGACTACCTAAGCGCAATTTTAATAGTTCAGGTATTTTCATTCTAGTTGCATAATTTTTTGATTTAATATTCTTATATTGTGTTTCATATGTTTTTTCAACTGTTTCTAATTCATTATAGTATCTTTCATTAATACGTGACACATCTACATTAAGTGAATATATACGAGTTGGTATAATATTTTCTGGAAAAGACTTACCATCGCATTTTTTCAGAATCGCTATATCTTCATTTGTAATGTTACCATCTCTCGCTTTAGTGAGTATTTCTAGAAAAAGTGGATCTCTTTGACGATATATTTTTGTTAATACATGAATACTGAAATTCATTTTGTCCCATATATCTGATTTAAAACAAAAGTTATCAGAAATAGGTGGTAGTTGATAGAAATCTCCTACCATTATAACTTGAACACCACCAAATGGCATTGGATTGTTTCTTATAATCGACAATACTTCTGAAACTTTTGATAAAAGTACATCATTCATCATCGAAATTTCATCAATAATAAGTATTTGTAGTTTGATAAGTTTTATTGGTATATATACATTATTCATTATTCTGTTTGCTAATTTAATAGGAGTATCTTCTGCTGTTCCAATTCCCAAAAATGAATGTAATGTATTACCACCAATTAATATAGCCGCACAACCTGTCGTTGCTGTAATGCCAATATGTTTTTTATATTTTTTAGAACGTTTCACAATTTCTCTTATAATCGTCGATTTACCTGTTCCAGCTGAACCAAGAAGAACTATATTTCTATTTGATTGAAATACTTCATCTAAAATCTTCTTTTGTGATTCATCAAGACCATTATTTTGATTTTCCATCATTAATAATTATAGTCTTTCTTTAAAGTTAAACTCGATTACTATGGTTTATTCATTTTTTATATTTTCTTATAGTATGGATATTCAATCAAAAAAAATAGTTATTTTAGGAATAGGGGCTGTTGGTAAATGTGTTTCTCATTATTTACCAGAATGGTTTAATTTTGACTACAAAAATTTAACTCTTATTGATAAAGATGCATCTACAGCTGATTTTCCTTCAGTTGTCAATTTATTGAAACAGGGTGCAACATTTAAAAAATATACAATTTTATCTACTAACGTTCAAAATTTATTTGAAAAAATTCTTAAATTATCTAAAGGTGATATCGTAATTGATGTTACCACTCGCACAGATACCACTAAAATTATTACATTATGTCGTAAAAATCAACTCATCTATTTGAATACAGATTTTTACGATGAAGTACCAGCTAGTATTAAACCTATTATGTGCCCAACTGAATTTGCTATCGCAACAACTCATTATAATATTGAAAACTTAATCCAAAAAACACAACATCATGGCAATATCACAAATATACTCGAATGTGGTATGAATCCTGGCCTTATTTCTATATTTGTAAAACAAGGTCTTCGTGATCTAGCAAAATATGTACTTCAACATAAACAAAACAAATCTCTTAAGAGTTGTCTAGCAAACAAAGATTATTATAATATTGCTAAAATATTGAAAGTTCGTGTGATTCATTGCTCTGAAATTGATACCCAAGTTCCAGAAGTAAAACAAAACAAAGATTTACTCGTCAATACTTGGAGTTGTGTTGGTTTAGTCGATGAAGGTTGTGAACCATGTGAAATCTCTATGGGTACTCACGAAAAAATCATACCTGTTCATCCCAGATTTGTTGATGATAGTATTCCACAAGTAGCTATCATTAATAAAGATGGTATTACAATGCGATTTAAATCTTATGTTCCTGTATTTAAGAATGAAGTAGAAAAAATAGTTGAATTCAAAGAAATTAAAGGTGTAAGTGTGCATCATGGCGAAGGTATTAGTTTGAATATGTTTATTTCTAAAGATGAATATGCACCTACAATGCAATATGTTTATCGTTTAAGTCCTCTTACAGACAAGATTGTTAAAACAAAGTCTCGGGCAGAACTTGTTAATTATACCTTACAGGATAAATGGAGAGTTATGAATATGTATGAAGATAAACTAAATGGAACTGATAACGTAGGAGCCTGTTTCATTTTAGAAACAAATCCAATCAATGCTGACGATAAAAAACCGTGGGGATGGTGGACTGGAACCATGTTAAATACCAACTATACTAAAAATGTATTAAAAGATAACTATTTTGGACCTACTGTTATACAAGTCATGGCTGGTCTCTTATCCGGATTGTCTTGGATTATTGATAATCCTGAATTAGGTGTTCTATTTGCAGAAGAAATTGATGAAGGTTATATCATCGCAAAAGCCAAAAAATATTTGGGTCATATTTATTCTGGACCAATTACAGGTGTTAAAATTGCTGGCTATACTGTAAATAATTTAATGGTAACAAACAGAGACCGCAAACATACTAAGTATGAAGGTATATAGAACAATGAAGTCCACATGTCTAACAAAGAAAGCGTTCGATCCAAACAAGTTCTTTTTCAATCCCATCATCCACGTGTAAATTATAATCGACAGTCTTATTTTCAAATAAATTTGTACCAATATCCAAATTCCTCACACCTTGTGTAAAATCAAGGCGGGCCAAGTGAGGACCATAAAGTATGCCATTACAAACCTCAGAACCTAGCAAAATCAAGAACTTCACTATCTTTAATATAACGTCAGGAACTGTATCAGTTCGCCATGTTCCCCGCATATATCCTGCCTCGTCTAGCGTTGTCAACCTGTAGATTAGTGCTTTCTCATTATGCTCATCAGCAAGCACCTCTATGTAAAATACATCACTGAACGCTGTGTATGCGCCTACCGCAGACAAGCGCTTAGCGGTGCCATGATATTCTATCATTATATTATCATTTATGTCCATTCTATCGTGACCCATCTAAATCAATTTTTATACATATCTGAAGTATTACACCCAATGTTTAAGTCACTATAAAGCGTAGTCATAAGACGAAACTTCCAAGCATCTTTTCGTAAGTATTCAATAGATTTTGTAATATTTAGGTCATATTAGCAATCTTCAATGAGATCATAATAATCTAGAATACTATGGTAAAAGTGACAATCTTCGTCAGTCTTTGAATTGGTAAGAAAATATAGCAGTTTATTACGAATCACTATTTTTTCAAAACTTTCTAGTGGAGGTACATAATGACGATATAACGTAAATAGTAGCTCTAGTTCTGGATTTTTTAGATATGCTATTTTACTTGTATATCTCTTCATAGGCTTCCATTGAGATAGTGTACTTTTTACATAATTTTTATAATCTTCATCTTCTTTGTTATTTAGTGTCTCATAAAGAGTTTTAATATTGTTATCTTTTGATATACTGTATACATTCGGAAAAGGTTTACGATATACAGGCCGACGAAGAATTGGTAGTATTAGCTTAGTAGAAGGAGGAGCAATGAAATATTTAGACTGCATTTTTGTTAAAAACAAATGCTAATTTCATTTTTTCTTTGGGTCCGATTTACCATCTATTATCTTCTTTCGTTGTGTTTCACTAATGGCAATTGCTGCACGTTGTTTAATAGCAGTTTCTTTACTCAATGGCTGTTTGCTAAAACATTTGCTTGGATTGTCTGCTTTACATACTTTGTATCCCTTTTTTCCTTCTTGTGTCTTTGCTAAAATGACGTATGGCATGGTTTCTATCTTTATTTTGGATTTTTAATTTGGTTTAAAGTAATATTTCAAAGATGTATATAGATGAATTCGATTGATTTTATTAATCCTTATCAACTATTTGGTGTGACTGAAGATAGTGCTATTGAAGAAGTTCGCAAAGCTTATTATTCAATTGCTTTACTTTGTCATCCAGACAAAGGAGGACATACAGATTATATGAAAACATTAACACTTGCTTATAAATGGATCTGTGACCAAATATCATGTGAAGTTGAACATCGTAAAACATTTGAAGAATATTTTGGAACAGAAATCCAAACTGCATACATTCCAAACTTTACAGATATTATGGTTGAATCAACAGGTTATACAAAAGACTTTTTTAAAGGACTTTGTCATGAAGTATCTATCACCGACCCTAAGATAATTGAACAACTCTATATACCCAATTTTAATTCAGTAATGTCTCTCTATCGTCATATTGAAGGTACTGAACCTGTTTTACCATCAATTGAAGAATTAACTCGATATACACTTCATTTCTTACGTCACTATTTACACGCTCCTGAAGATATGTTTTTAGCAGAAGTATATGTTCCAATGAGCATTCCACATGGATATAATATGGAATCGCAACAAGAAACTTATGATAATGGACTTTATTCAAAAACAATGACCATTTATAAAGATCCGCTTGTAACTCCAAGAAAAACAGAAGCTATACTAGAGACAAAAGAAAAATTAGAAGATTATTCAATTGATGCACCCATTGCCATGAATGACTATCAAGAAGCATTTACATCTTATACAGAAGACTTAAAAAAACTTGAAACATTAATTTCAACTGTACCTTTTGAAGAAGCTCTTCAAACCTATCGTACAGAACGCTCTTTGCAAAATTGTGTACTTTAATCGTATTTTAGATTAATTGTATATTTAATGTATAGAGATGAATCCATGGGTATTATGGGTTGTTTTAGCGATCATTGCTTTCATTGGAATCGCATATTCAATGCGTTCTTATTCCTCTAAAAAATCTTATCAAGTAATGAGTAATGTAACTCCTAAACTTTTCTTACAAAGTCCCGAGTATCGTTGCTCGACAAAATGCTTTGATTGTGTAAAAGAACAATCTCATATGTATTTACAAAAATCACATGGACGACCTGTCATGCACGTAGGATTGTAATATTATTTTTATGCATTAATACATTCTTTCACTAATTCCCAAATTTTTTCTTTTTTAGATTGCTCAAATGTATCATCATACGCAAAAAAGGTATTATAAATAAGATACCCTGTTAATTGCTTTAATTGTTTTTTATCTTCTTGGTCATTAAGAATCCCTTTATCATACAATATATCCCAAAAAAGATTTTCAGTAGATTGTCTTATCATTGGATCAATATGTGTATTATATAATATGATTGCGTCTAATCCAATAATCGATTGGTATATTTTTCCATAATCATACCATTTATGTCCCTTTATAGTAAGTTTTTGATGAATCTTACCACGCATATCATAAAAATAGAAGTTTTGTTTATAGTACATCATGTTCGAAAACCATAAATCTCCATGAATGATTGAATGAATTGGAATATTTCTTTTTAAAAACGTCTGTAAATTGTGTTTTACTTTTTGATAAACCTCTTTAAAATCATCAAATGGATAATCTTTTTCATTTTTAGATCTTTCTTCAAATTTATGAATATAATGTTGTTGTATTTCTTCTTCTGTTAATTCAATATTATCTGTTATTGTGATATTATGAAATTCGTATACTGTATCTAATAATTTTTTAAGTAATTCGGGTGAAAATAATCCCTCGTAATAAATTTTTGATATGGATGTTCCATTTATATATTCAATTACAATACTATTATTATCATCATAAGTATAAAATTTAGGAAAATATTTTTGAAGAATTGTATGATGATTAATAAATGTATAAAAGTAAATCTCTCCTGATAAATCAATTCCTGTTTTCCTTATTTGATAATTATTTAATCGAATAATATTGTTGTATTTATTTGTTTTATATTGTGACTGTGTAACTGTATAATCAAAATCATAAAATCCTATTTTTTCCATTAAATTTATATCATATGAATTAAATCCTTTATCATCAATATAAATATCTCCATAGGGTTTTCCAAAGTGAATCTCATCATATTCAATCCCTAGTTCTTTTAATTTTTCTAAGGTTGATAATCCTATATTTTTCAATGCCTTTCCTATATTATGATTTGTAGTTATCATATTCCGTGCTGTATAAATAATTACCTCATGTCCTTGTTCTTTCAAATAATTTATAAATTCCTTTGTTGATTTAATATAAGATACGCTATTATAGTCTTTATATTTTATTGGATAAGTTACAATTGTATTATCTAAATCAAATACAACTCGTAATTTATGTTTTTCAATCTTGTCTCTATTCAATAATATATCCTTTGGTGTTCCTATAGAATATACATTTGAACAATATACTGCATGTATCGTCTCTTTTTCATCAAGAATACTTTTCATAACTTTAGATAAATAGGGTTCATCTTCATGAGTATTTAAAATAACCTTCCTACAATATTCCAAACAGCTTTCTACTGTTGCAAATCCATATCCACCTACACATATATTATCTGTTATAGGTTTCCTTTCTTGAATATCTAATAAATATTTACCATTGACTTGTACAAACGAATAATGATGTAAGCCTGTTGGATTTTTGTTATACATTAAAAAATTTCCATTTGGTAATGTATCAAAACATACATCTTGATAAATATTATCATTATCCAATACAACAATTTGTTCTTTTCTTCGTTTTATATCAATTTTATTAAGACCTACATAAAGTGTTTCTGCAGCTCCTCTCGTTTGATAATCTATAGGAATGAATTCAAAATCTATATTGTTAAATTGATTTGTTAAATATTCTATAAATCCATATCCATCTAAAATTGTACTATATATAATAGTAAGTTTTTTTACATTTTTTAATTTTGAAATTACATGAAATATCATAGGTACTCCTTGTACTAAATTTAAAGGCTTTGGAAACATACTATTAAATCGTGTTCCTGCACCTCCACATAATAATACAACATTCATTCTAAAGTATTTTAAGTTAATATAGCTTTATATGACAATACAATAAAATATTAAATATATAATAAGTATATAATATGTCTCAATATCCTATGGCTGAAGCAGAAAAAAAGTTGTTAAAAAAGGCATACAATATATCGTATCAAAAAATCCTTCAAAAAAATTACCATTGAATCTCTATTTTTTATTTGCTGGAGATGCTGAACTTGAATTAAGAATTTTATAAGGTATTTTAAATAAAGGTTATACTGTTTCTCGTGTTTGGTTTGTAGATACTCTTTATAAACATACCGATAGTCAAACTGCTATTATAAATAAATTGAAAAATATACCTTATTATATAAATAATTTAACTCATTTGGATGATGTTATACTTATTTCAATTCGTCATACTACAAATCTAAAGTATCCTAATAGAATTACCTCTGCCAATATGTTTAAAATAGATAATAAAATCTCAAATATTATATTTCTTAGAGATTTTAGTCAATTAACAGCCCTTATGGAGAACTATATCGATACAAATGAAAAACATATTGCTTTTGCTATTCATCATCAAGCTATTGGAGAAGGAGCTGCTGAAAAAATAGGAACCTTTTATAAAATGTATTTCACTAAATTTAATAAACCCATTGTATTCATGTGGAGACAATATCCCTATATTGCTGTTGTTGAACCACATCCAGAATCAAAAAATTTATCTTCAAAAGATGTTCTCAATTATGCAAACACTAAACAACGTGAATTGATGTATGGAAATGAAGATAATATAGAACGTTATACATACAAAGGTCTTTCTTATCCCGTAAGAATTGGAAAAAGAGGTGGCAGATATATTTTGGTAAATGATAAAAAAATATATTTATGAATGACGTCTTATCATACGAATCACAAATAAAGTGCATCCAATGTATTTTATCCATTTAATAATTGGTGATTTTAATAGATGATTTACTATTGATGGTGAATCTGGTTTAATATTTAAAATTCCATCTTTAGGTATTGTAATTGTATCAAATGATTTATTTTTAATAAATGATTCTTCAAAATCACTTTCAGCTACAATTTCTGAAATTTTAGGAGGCGATGATTGTATAATATCTGTTATGGACATATTCGTTTCATTTTGTGTAGATGATGATATTCGTTCTTCTTTTTGACACACTTTATTTTGTTCATGCTTTTTACAACTTATAGATGAAGCAAAGGATTTATGACAATGATTGCATTCATATATTGGCTTATCAATAGGTATTTCTGGATGTTTCTTTTTCATATGGCGTGTTAATATTTGTTTATATGGAGTTTCATAAGAACAGTGCTTACAGGTAAGCATTTATCTATTAATTATTATTTGATATTTTATTATTGTATAAATAAACTTGATTAAAATATATATAGTTAATAGAATATAATAAATGGAGTCTTCTTTATCAAAAGATTCATCTAATATTCTTATAGAATTTACAAGTCTTATTTTACGAAATGGAAATGAAAGTGGTTCCAAATCCGTTGGATTAATTTATGATTCGTTAAATCAATGGGCTAATACGATACGTAAAGATAAGAAAGTTTTTTTTAATATTATTCATCGTGCTTTAAATCATATGTTACCGATGATTACAAAAGAGTCTTTATTTATTCGTTATTGTATGGCATTAGAATGGATTCAAAAATATTTTATGATTAATGTAAGTACATTTGTTGAATCCGTTCCTTATTTAAAAAAACCATTTGTAGAATATTTTGATAATTATGTACTTCGTATTCAACGTGTTGTTCAAAAATTAAGTTCATATATTACGCTACAAGATATTATAGAATCCATTCATAATGCTTATATCTATAATTTAACTTCGGTTTATTTACCCACGAAGTATTTCCCTGAATTAACAAAAGGAGAACGTGAATATATCCCTTATGCAGTATCTGCTATTTTAGATGATCCTTATCCTCGTAGTGTAAGTGAATGGAAAGAACGTATTGCTTCTATAAATACTCTATTTGATATGAATGCTCCTGAAAATGAAGACTTATTGGAAATGGAAATTCCAAATGTTGATATGATTATTCGTCGTAATAAATCTCCTAATGTAGCATCATCTTTACCTTTTACTTCACAGTTATTGAGTGAAGATGCAATGATGGCTATGGTAAAAAAATGGGATGTAAGAGAAAAATTTTATATCCGTATTGGTACATTTTTAAGAGGAATTACAAATGAAGAACCACTTACACTTTTAGATAGTATATTTATTGCATTTTTTCATGGTTTAATGCAATATTTTGCTACCAAAGGACAAATTACACCTTTAATAGATGAACGTTATAAAAAACTCTATCGCGGGCTTCGTCCAACAAAAACTCAAGATATGATTGATCAATTATTTCCACTAGACGAGCTTGGAACTCGTAAATCGTATAAAGAAAAAGGTATTATTGCAACATCTTTTACACGAAGCATTTCTGAAGAACATTATACCAAAACCGAATTTACATTTTCAGTTTCTGAAATCAAACGTGGATTATTAATGATTATTGATATAGAAGGTAGTAAAGCTCCTTTTCCTATTGCACCAATTATACACACTACTTATCAAGATGAAGTTTTATTATTACCAGGTACACTCACATTTGTAAATCATGTAGAAGTTAAACCTGATTATGATATTGTTCTTGTAAAATATACTCCTGATTTAACAATGATGAAACTCTTCTCAGGTGTTTATGAACTATATCAACAACGTTTAAATTCAATGTCAATAACGACTATGAAGGGTTCTGGATCTCGTGTTCGTAAATCTAAGAAAAATAAATGAATGACTCGTTTTTATTTTTAAATATATTTATATCATTATGATTTAAAAAATTCATACAATATTAAAAGTATATCAAAATGGAAATATCAATCATATTTCCAATTGCAGGATTAGGGTCTCGTTTTGGTTATACATTTAAACCTTTTTTAAAAGCTACTGATGATACATTTATTGAACTTGCAAAAAAACCATTTGACCGTTTGAAATCATTTGGATATAAACCTATTTATTATTTCATTTATCGTAAAAGCCAAGAACTTGATTATTCAGTTACAAGTGAGTTAAATAAATTATTTCCAAATGATACTATACATGGACTTATTATTGATGATACTGATGGACCATTACAAACCTTACAACAAGCAACACGTAAATATAATTTAAAAGGACCTGCATTTGTATGTGACTGTGATCATGCAATTCAAATTGATCCAATGATTGAAAGTATTGATTTATTAGAAAAAATGGACGTCTTTATTCCAACGTGGAATATTGAAGAAAAAGATTATATTCACTGGGGAAAAATTAAATTAAATAAGGATTATCATATTATTGACTTTTGTGAAAAAGAATATATGAAGGCTGATGATGGATGTTATGTAAAAGGATTGATTGGATGTTATTTATTTAAACATATTGAATCCGTCTTACAATATCCCGCATTTGAAAATATTTCATCTATGCTAAAGAAAATGCATCAGGAAGGTACGCCAATGATTACAATTCCTATACTAGAAGCTGACTTTTTTGGAACTCCAAAATCACTGCAAGATTTTCGCTTTAAGAGAGCTCAACCCTATTCTATCTTTATTGATATTGATGGTACACTCATTCACCAAACTACACGTAAACTGCTACCAGGTACATTAGATAAATTAAATTATTGGAAATCACAAGGCCATCGTATTATTTTTACTACAGCAATTAATAAACATCGTATCATAAATATACTTTATTTATTAAAAGAATACCAGATTCCATATGATGATATTATTACAGGATTACCACCTGGTCCAAGATTCTTAATTAATGATCGCAAACCCTATATTCCATATTATTGTATGGCTTCTGGCTATGTTGTTGATCGAGATTATGGAATTGGAGAAATTGAATTACCTATACAACCACCTACTATCATTAAACTATTAAAAGGTGCTTCGTTTGCACAAGTTTATTTAGTTGAAGATACAAAACGTCAAAATCATTTTGTTAGAAAATACATATCTAAAAATGGTGATTTGGCTATTCATGCAGATATTTTAAAAAGACAATGTGAAGACTTAAAACGTCTCTTTTTTTATAAAAAGAATATCTGTCCAAAAATATTAAATGAATATGATTCTCCATCTGAATATTACTATGATATGGAATATTTAGAAGGATATGAAACTCTCTCCTCTTTTAATGATGAAACAATCTATTCAGTTTTACCCAAAGTATTAGCGGATATGAATCATTCTATTTATAGCTATAAAAAACAGATTCCAAAAGAAGAACAAATTAAATGGTTACAAGATTACTTAGATGAAAAAGTATTTCCCAAATTTAAAATTATAGAAGACTTACATCCTGAATTACATAAACTAATTCATTTAGAAAATATAATAATTAATAATAAAAAATATCAATCGATACAATATTATTTAGAACATATTCCACTTTCAAATTATACTCCTGAATTTATATGTCCTATTCATGGAGATTTAACATTAGAAAATATTTTATATCATCCTAAAACACATGACTATAAATTAATTGATCCATCTGGAGCTCGCTATATGGATGCTGTTGAAATGGATATTGCAAAATTATTCCAATCTATTGTATGTAATTATGCTTCTTGGACTGACTGTACTGATTTAGTTAAATATACACAAGATAGTTATATTATAAATAAAAATTATATGAATGACTATTCTAAAATTAGTGGTCTATATGATTTTATTAATTATAAAAAAGGTATATTTTATATGAGTACTTATTTTGTAAGAATGGTACCTTTTATGCTTCATAAATCACTAGAACATGCTATACATATTCTATTATTAGCAATTTATTATTTAGATTCTATTACAACAAATTGATTTAAATGAATAGAATAATATATTAAGATAATAATATGAAAATTGCACTTTGTTTTTTTGGATTACCACGTTATTCTGATTATATTATTTCAACTTTAAAACAACATCTTTTAAATTTATATAATGTAGATATTTATGCACATTTTTGGTGGTCTGATGATATGATTGGGAAATTTAAACATCGCGCTTGTACTGATGTATGGGAAGCAAATACAATCGAACATTTAAAAAATTTAATACCTTTTAAAAAAATCGTTCTTGAATCACAAATCCATTTTGATATATCTCATTTTAAACCTATTTCAAATGAACCTGATCTAAAACATCTTACTGTTGAAGTATGTAAAGATACTCTATTTGGATTAAAAAGTAAATGGTATAGTACAAATCAATCATTTCAGTTAATAGATAAACCAGAAGAATATGATTATATAATTATATCTCGTTTAGATTGTGATTATTCAAAACCAATAGATTTATCTATATTAAATCCAAATATATTATATATTCAAGATGGATTCCGCTCGGGTTGGGATCGTGGATATAATGATATTTTTACAATTGGTCATGTAGATACAATAAAATATTATGCAGATATTTATAAATATATAGATAAATACCATATAGATGGAATTCCACATATGCATACATTTTTTGAAAAACTTTTAAAAACAGATATTCCTGTACCACACCAACTATATTCTTTTGGTGTATGGATGTTACACGAATCAATGTTTAAACATTATAGAAAAGGAGCTCCTTATTTAACAAATCAGATAAAATTTATACACTAAAAACATATAAAGGTAAGTTATGATTTATTTTTATCATGCAATCTTTAGCTGAAAAGATTCATATTTTCTATGATGGTACAAATATAAATAAATATGCATCTCTTCCATATGTATCTGGTTTTACTACAAATACATCTTTTATGGCGCTTGCGAATGAAACAAATTATTCAGAATTCTATCAAAAACATCATGAAAGCGTTCGAGAAAGATCTCTATCTCTTCAGATATTTAGTGATTTGGATGATGATATCTTTAAAGATGCAATGAAAGTTGCATCCTATGGAGATAATATTTATGTTAAAATCCCTATTCAAAAATCTACAGGAGAATCAAATCTTTCTGTTATTCAACAATTATTACAAGCAAATATTAAAATTAATATTACAGCTATTTTTACATATCAACAAATTATTTCTCTATATTCGATTCTTCAAAGTAATAATACTCCTGTCATTGTATCTATTTTTGCAGGTCGTATATCAGATACAGGGATTAACCCTTTTGAAATTATAAAGTTTGCATGCACATTATTCAAACAAGTCTCATCCGTACAAATACTATGGGCGGGTTGCAAAGAAGTTTTATCAATTCAACATGCAATTGATGCTGGATGCCATATTATTACTATCCCTGATAGTATTATGGACCGTCTTAATCGTTTATATAAAAATTTGTCTGAATTTTCTTTGGAAACCATACAGAGCTTTAAAAAAGATGCTCTTCAAACTCATATTTTAATTTAAACATATCTATTTTATTTTTTTTATGAATATTTACACAGAAAGACGTAAATGTATGTTTTGTTACCACGAAAAATTAACACCCTTATGGGAAAAGAATTTTGAAATTCCTTTAGGATGTTATGTTATTCCAACTCCTGAAACAGTATGTTATTCTATGCCATTTAATATTTTAAAATGCGAAGGATGTAAATCATACCAAACACAATATTTAGGAAACGTTGATATTATTTATAATTATCATGCAAATTCCCATGGAACCATCCGTAGTACGATGGATGAATTATTTGCTGCTTTTATAACATCCAACACAAATATATCAAATATTATGGAAATTGGAGGTGGTAATGGTGGTTTATCTGATATTATTCTTGAAAAACAACCTAAATTAAATTATACTATTGTTGATCCTACCTACTCTGGTCATATGAATGGTAAAACAATCCTTCGTAATTATTTTGAAAATATTTCAACGGATGATATTCAAGTAGATACAATTGTTATGTCTCATGTATTTGAACACTTCTACGAACCTTCCAAAATTTTAGAAAAATTTAATCAGTGCTCTTCTATACGCTCTATCTTTCTCAATTTACCAGATTTAGAAAGCTATATTCAACAAGATAATTATCACGTATTAAATCCTGAACATATCTTCTATGTGGAAAATCAATTTATCATCAAACTCTTTAAAAAATATGGTTTTACTATAAAAAATATTTATTATCATCAAAAACATAGTGTTTTTTTTGAATTTGAACGTTATTTAGATAATATATGCAATGATACATTAATCAACTATAAAAGCGAGACTGATGTTCCACAATTTTTTGAAAGAATCTTTGATAAAATACATAATATATATGAGATTATTGAACAAAATTCTGATAAAAAAGTGTATATATGGCCTTGTTCAATGCATACCATTTATTTATTATCTCTTGGTTTAAATCCTGATAAAATTACAGCTGTTCTTGATAATGCTCCACATAAAATTGGTCAATATTTATATGGTTTTAAAAAAATTTGTATACCTTTTAATACAATACTAACTTCTATAGAACCGTGTATTGTTATTTTAAACGGTGGTTGTTATAACCAAGAAATTATAGATAAAGGTTCTGATAAAATCTTATTTATTAAAGGATAATTTTTGATTTATGAGAATAAATAACTATTTACTTATTCATTTATGGATTTTATTCGACGTAAATATCAACTTCTTAGCCAAACACCCAGTGATATCTTTGAACATTTACCAACACTTTGTAAATATGCAAGTGATTGTGAAAGTGTTCTAGAACTTGGTGTACGTGGTTGTGTCTCCAGTTGGGCCTTTATATATGGTCTATTACTTAATCAAAAACCTAAAAAAATATTATTAATGAACGACTTACTTCCGTGTAATATTCAAGAATTATTGATTGTATCCAAACAAACAGATGTTATGGTTGAATATTGTTGGGTAAATGATCTTCAACTTGTCATTGATTCAGAAGTAGATTTAACATTTATTGATACCTGGCACGTTTATGGACAGCTCAAAAGGGAATTAGAAAAGTTTTCTCCTATCACAAAAAAATATATTATTATGCATGATACAACTGTTGATGAAATTCATGGTGAAAGCACAAGACTTGGATTAAATATTCATGAACAATGCATTGAAACTGGTTGGGAATGTCAAGAAATTGAAGAGGGTTTATGGAAAGCAATTGACGAATTTTTAGAAACCCATCCAGAATGGTCTTTGCATCAACGATTTGTTAATAATAATGGTTTAACAATCTTAAAAAGAAAGGATTGGATACAAATGAAATTAGATTTATAATTACTTTATATATAGCTATATAAACAAGTACATGGCTCCTAAACAGACCCTTAAAATTAATCTTCAACATATTTGTCAAATAAATACCCTTTTACAAGATCTTAATTTACCTCATGAAAAACATAGTCTTTTTACAAAAGAAGAAACCTTATTCTTACGATTGTATGATATTCAACGATTTGGATATTCTACAAATAAACAAATTCATAAGCTATGGATACAAAAAGAATCTATTCGAAATCTTACAGAAACTGATATCTCATATGGTATAAAATAAAAATTGAATATATCATTTAGTCGTAAAATAATAATTCGGTTCTAAAAATGATTACTACCACTCATCAAGTGTTTAATGGATTTGATCCAAATAATGAAAATCATATCTTTATTATTATAGTTCTTCGAAAAATATTAATTGATTTAATTCGTTTACGTTCTTATCATAATCATATACCAAACATCATATCATTTGTTAATGCAATTATTTCTAATAATATCAATATGATTTATGAAGAAACGCTTCAATTTGAACAAATTTATCTTAATAATAATGATGTATTTAAAGTTCATCCAATTGAACTTATTAAATTAATACTTGATAAAGGTGATACAACACTAGATCTATTCCGTAGCTTTCTCTATGAAACTCAAGAAGGAAATTTAGGAGATATTGGTTGTCTAAATTCTATAAACTCTTGGCTTCTTACCACAAATCTAAATTTATATAAGCGTATAATTCAACTCATTTATTCTTAATAACATAATGAATCTATTTATTCAATAAATAGTTTCCATAAGAAAACATTTGTCGTAAGCCGATTTGTTGAATTTCATCAAATAACATAGTAAAAATTCCTTTTAACCATTCTGCAATACTATGTTTCTTTTTCAAACATGCATGTAAATAGATTTGTTGATATAAATATTCAATAGGAAGGCGATAATCTTTGATAGTATCTTTGAAATGAATCAAATTATAAATATAAGATTTAAGTTCGTCCAATTGATCGGTTTCAATATAATCTTTACAGTTTTCTAAAATTTGCCGATCCATAAATAGTATTTAAAATTTTATTTATTTAATATAATAATATAAAAACGGATCTCGTTACTTATAATCCTCTATATCAAAATCAAAAGAATGTAACGTCCGATATTGCAATCAATATATCTGATTTAGAACACATACTTGAATTTATAAAAGTTATTGAAATAAATACACGAAAACCCAAAAATAGTCGCTTTACCTATTGTATAAGTAGTTCTTATCATGTAATGGCTCTTTTTGGTATATGTGTAGCTTTAATTCTTAGTTGTACAATGTTATATATTTCATGGATTGGGTTTTATGTACCTGGGGAAAAACATGGGATTTTCTTTATTGATCGTTTAAATGATTTAAAAAATATAATTGATGGATTTCGTTCAGGGTCTATACAAGATAATTTTGCGGAAAGTTTAGTTATTGCTTTTAATAAAGTCATCCTTCTTCCAAACCAAAATAAACTTCCTCCTCTTCCAGAGTAATTTTATAATCTATTAAAATATAAATAATGTATTTGACTTTTTATGTACTTGCTTTTATCTTATTTACTTTAATTGCTTATTACTATTTCTATCAAACGATGGAATGTTTCTTTGATTTTGGATCTCGTATAGATTGCCCCACTCGTAACCAAAGCTATGATCTTCGTGGAGATGAATATGTTATTCCTCATAGAAACGATTTTGTTTGGTTAAATAGTGAATTTGGATCCATTAACCCTCAGCAATGTCCTCGACGTCGCTTAATGGAAATAGAAACTATGATTTAAAGACGTTATCACTATTTTTTTTATTCGTCATGGGTATTATAACTATAAATGCTTCTGAAATATTATCAATTGTGTCTCCAAAATCGTTAGAATCTTATGATTTAAATGAAATTACCCTTTATGAGAATGACTTAGAACTAATATTAGATGCTTGTAACTATATTCGGTCTTGGCCTCAAAAAGTTTTAGCGTGTCGCATGTTAAATAAAATTATTATAGATAATCCTTCTTTTATTTCAAATAAATTACATATAATTATTCCAGTGATCACTCCATTGGTGTATGATAGTAAATTAAACGTTCATTCTCAAGCTTTACAAACTTTAAAAGAGCTATATTCGACAATTTATAATAAAGATATTCATCCTTTTATTCCTTATCTATTAGCTGCTTTGGAAGACCCAAATAAAGTGCCTGATACTATTCATCATCTATCTGCAATTGTTTTTGTTCAAGAAGTTCGAACACCTGCGCTAAGTATACTTGTTCCTTTGTTGCTTCGTGGTTTATTTGAAAAACAAACTGCTATCAAGCGCAAATGTTGCATTATTTGTGAAAATATGTGCAAATTAGTCGATGACCCTGCTGATGTACGTGTCTTTTTACCTCAACTCACTCCTCTTATTTTACATATTATGGAGGAAGTTGCAGATCCAGAATGTCGCCAAGTTGCGACACGTGCTTATCATGTTTTACAAAAAATGATTGATGCTGAAAAAAATCGTCAAATATATACCACTATTAAAGAAGATGGCGAAATACTATGCGAGTGCCAATTTAGTTTAGCTTATGGCGCTAAAATTTTACTTAATCGTACACAACTGAAACTTATGAAAGGAGGTCGTTATGGTATATGTGGTTCTAATGGATGTGGTAAAAGTACATTAATGAAAGCAATCGTCAACGATCAAGTAGATGGTTTCCCTCCTTCAGATGTTCTTAAACGTATTTATGTGGAACATGATATTGATGGAAATATTGCAGATATTCCTGTACGTGAATTTATTGGAAATACAGAAATTGCTCTTAAAGCACTTCGTGAAGTCGGTTTCGATGAAGATCGTCTAAATAAGGCAATCGGTTCTCTATCTGGCGGTTGGAAGATGAAATTAGCTTTGGCTAGAGCCATGATGCAAAATCCAGATATTCTATTACTTGACGAACCTACCAATCATTTAGATGTTTCAAACGTTGAATGGTTACAAAATTATCTTGTTGAAATTGCAGGTCAAACAGGTGTGACATGTTTAATTGTATCTCATGATTCTGGTTTCTTAGATACGGTATGTACACATATTATACATTATGAAGGTCTAAAATTATGTACCTATCGTGGAAATCTTGCTAAATTTGTAGAACAACACCCAGAAGCGCTCTCTTATTATGAATTAAGTGCAACTCCAATAAAATTTAAACTTACAGAGCCTGGCTTCTTAGAAGGAGTTAAAACAAAAGATAAAGCCATACTAAAAATGCATCAAGCAAGCTTTTCTTATAATGGGAAAGCTCCATATATTATCAACAATGCAAGTGTCTATATATCTTTAAGTTCTCGTGTAGGCTGCATAGGTCCCAATGGTGCTGGTAAAAGTACATTGATTAAAATGCTTACTGGAGAAAGTGAACCCACTATTGGAAAAATTTGGAGACATCCTAATTTACGCATTGCTTACGTCGCTCAACATGCATTTCACCATATTGAACAACATCTAGATAAGACCGCCAATGAATATATTCGCTGGCGTTATGCAACAGGAGAAGACCGTGAAGCTGAAGATAAAGTATATCGTAAAATTACCGACGACGAACGTGAAAAATTAGAAGCTAAATTAACGATACGTGGTGTCAAACGACAATTTGAAAAAATTGTTAGTCGTAAAAAACTCCGTAAATCTTATGAATATGAAATCAAATGGATCGGTATTGAAGACACTAGTTATCTTGAACGGGATGAACTAATTGACTTAGGCTTTGAAAAATATGTGAATGAATGTGATATGCGTGAGGCATCCGCTCTTGGTCTTATGCTTAAACCATTAACCCAAGTAAATGTTGAAAAACACTTAGCAGACTTAGGTATGGATTCAGAAATAGCTACTCATAATCGTATTAGTGGTTATTCAGGTGGTCAAAAAGTACGCCTTGTCATTGGTGCAGCTACTTGGATGAACCCACATATCATTATTCTCGATGAACCAAGTAATTACCTTGATCGTGATAGCTTAGGCGCTTTTTCAGCAGCTCTAAAAGAATATGGAGGTGGTATTGTAATAATTAGTCATAATCGTGAATTTATCCAAAGTATTTGCTCTGAAATTTGGACGGTTGGAGATGGAAATATTGTTATCGAAGGAAATAATAATGTTATGAATAAAGAAAAAGTTGAATTTATTATTCAAGAAGATACTACAATTGATGCCTTTGGAAATACCATTAAAGTCATTGGTACACAAAAAACAAAACTCAGTAATAAAGAGAAAAAAAATCGAGATCGTGTTCGTAAAGCACGTCGTGATCGTGGAGAAGAAGTGACAGATAGTGAAGATGATTAAATAAGTTATTCTATACAGTGTGAAAATTATATAGGGAGAGATGTTTTCGGCCGACCACGTCCTCTATTTAGCACTTTTCCTTGTGGAGTCATAGTAGTTTCTACAATTGGATAGGGATTTCCATAACGAATATACGAAAATGGATCTTGACGTTCTATTTGAATCATCTTATGGCTACAATCACGTACAGAATCTAAATGAGACATTAGAATAATACTATGATATTTTCCATATTCCATTATACTCTTTAGAAGAATGGGTACTTTTTCAATATTAATATTATCACATGCTGTAAATCCTTCATCTATCATTAAATGTTTAAACTGTTGTCCTATCGCTCCAATTCTTGAAAAGGTAATACGGAAAGCAATACCAATAATAAAATTTTGATAACCACTTGCTTTATCTAAAGTTGGTTGATTTCCACGATCTTCTAACATATAGATAAATTGCTTCTTATCATATATCATTTTGAAACGGAAATCTTCAAATAAACTCAGAAAGTGATTCATTTCTTGATTGACAAGTGGAATAACCTTATTTTTATAAATCCATTCTTTATAACCATCCGTAGAGTTTTTATCTCCTATAAAATGAATCTCTAATTCTTTAATCGCATTATAGCGTTGATCTAGTTGATTAGAAATATCAAGATATTGTTTTAATTTTATTTGATATTCTTTTTGTAAATCATAAGTCTGTTTAGTTTCAATATAAATTTGATATGTTCTTTCTAGATTTTCTTTTGCTTCTTTACATGAATTTTCTTGTAGCTGTAATTTATAACTTGCATATAAACTTTCAATAAATTGGAAGTTATTTTTAAGTTCTGTTAATCGTTTTAATTCTTTAAGTTTCTCTTTTACAGATTGATACTCACATTCATATTGGTCATTGGCTTGCATAAGTTTTTGTTTTTTAATAGATTGTTGATATTGATGCAATTTATTTTCAATTACTTTCTCTTCTTCAAACCATTGCTGTAAAAGATGATTTTGATCTTCTTGTTTAACAAGATTTATTAGAATCTCTTGCCATTTATGGTATTCTTTTAGAAGCTCTTGGTTTTGTTGTTTCTCTTCACGAATATCGTTTTGTTTTTGTTGTGCTTGTGTAAGCTGAGTTTTCCATTTATCATATTGATTCCAATCATGGTGAAGCTTTAATTCATCATAATATTGTTTATCTTTCATTAGTTTATTATATTCTACTTTCCATTCATCGTATGTATCCAATGCCTCCTTTATATTTGTCCATTTTTGATATTCCATCTTATAATAATTTTTTTCCAATTTATACTGTTTATACGCTTCCAATTGCTTTTCATAATCTTCTTTTTGATACTCCAAATCATCAAAAGACTTCTTTTCCATTAATTTTGAAAGATAAACTTGTATCTTTTTACAATAACTTACAAGCTCTTTTTGATTATGCTCTAAATCTTGTTTTTTAAGATGGAAAGGATTTTTTTTACAAGCTGAACAGTTTGGATTAAATTCTAGGTCTTTGTAAAAATCCAAATCTTTTTCAATTCCTTGAACCTCTTTTTGTGTATCTTGAAGCTCTTGTTGGCGTGCATTCCATTGTTGAATCTTATCTAATGTTGTATGTAATCTCTTCTGTAAATTAGTGTCATCTTTCCATGCCATAAATTCTTTATTCTTTTCATACCATTCTTCATACTTCTCCATCCATTTTTCATATTCTATAAGGGTATTTGATGGTTTATTCTCATTTTCTAATATTTCTTGAAACTTTTGCATACATTTATAATATGCCTCTTCTGAAAAAGATATTTTTAACTGTTTTACAGGACGTACAAAATGTGGTTTCATAATCATATGATCATAGAGTGTCTTCAAATAAACTTCATTTTGCTTTTCTTCTTCAATAACAGTGTTCAATAGTTCTTGTAAAGAAATGGGATCTATATCTCCATGAGATTGTTTCCATTGATCATACTTTTCTCGTGTTCCAGTAATCCATTCAAGAGACACATCACTTTTTGGTTTTTGTTCCAAAAATTGTTGCTTCTTTTTTTCCCATCGTGTAAGATGTCTCTCGCTATCTTTATATAATACTGTATCTTCATACGGTTTTAGCGCTTCTTGTGTTGCTTTTAATTTTTCTTCCAACCTAATACTTGTTTCTAAACGAGATGTAAGTGTTTGATATACTTCTTCATTAAATTCAAAATCATATTGATCTTTTGCTTGACGATACTGTTGCTCTATATCTTCTGGGATCGAAGCATTTTGCCAATTTTTGGTTTTTACTTTTGTTAGCCAATATTCTTTTACTTCATGATGTTTTTCATATCGTTTTTTCGCTTCTTTATAAGCTTGTTGAATTTTAAGCATATCTTCTTCCTTCATTGCAGTAGCCATTGATGTTACTGTATCCATCGCCGTTTTTATTTGATTCATTAAATCTTGATGAGCAAGTAATGATTCTCGTAGAATTTTTCCATAAAGAGCTACATTCTCTAAATGTAACGCCGTATCCAAAATAGTCTTTTGATCTTCCTGTTTCATATGGAAAAAATTATTAAGATCCATTTGACAAATCATTGTACTCATTAACACAGAATCCATACTTCCAATATGTTTCTCAATCCAAGCTTCTACTGTTGTATTTCCCTCACATATGACTTCTTTAGATGTTAAATTTGAATGTATCTTTGATATCGATATCTCTTTTTGCATAATCATATGTTCTTTATCTTTTCCACTTTGACTACCAAATACACGATGAATCTCATAACATATATCTTTGATTTTTAATAGAATCGTAACTGATGGTGCTACTTTATGTGAAGGACGATGATCATGAATTATTTTATCTGTATATTTCTTTGCTGTTACCATACTGCGCATTTTTGTAGGTGTTCCATAAAGTCCAATACATAAAATATCTAAAAAAGATGATTTACCCATTGCATTCTTACCATTGAGTAGAGCAATTTGATCTTTAATCTTTGTAAAATCAAAATAATTGTTTTCTCCATAACACATAAGATAATGCCATGACATATTGACTAATTCTACACGATCGGCGTAATGTACTGGTCCAATTTGATGAGCCATATATTCATCAATCACTTTTTGAACTTTCTCATTACGTTCATGATATTTTTTTAAAAAATCACATACTTGTGGAAGTTTTAAGTTTTCAGGTTGACGAATATAGAGTGAATAGTCTTTTTGTGTAAGATGATTCAAATAATCCATCCACTTATCAGGGGTATTCAGTTCCTCCAAATATGTAGCAACGGTTTCTTGAGAAGACAATGTTTCATCTTCTTTAAAATTATCTACCTCCATCATCCATCTTTGAATACGTTGAGGTTGAATGCCATAGCGTGTTAACACTTCTTTGCATTCTTGTTCATCATGATTTAATATACGTACCATCGGTGTCTTTGGAAACATCTCATTTTTAGATATTGTATCTAACTCATACCATTCTTTTTGATGAGAATGAACATACCATTCTCCCATATGCTTTTTAATTGTACAAAATCCATATGGATTATAAACACGATGAAAATCTACTTTTTGATTTTTTAGATCCCATTCCAAATAACCATGATCTAAAGGACGTTCACCAAAATCTTGTTGAATCAAAGATCCAGGATATGCCCAATGACCATAAGGCGTATTGTGAATTTGTTGTCGATGAATATCTCCCAAAAGAATGTAAGGATATTCATTTCCAAACCATTCAAGTTGATAAATATTCATATTCTTATATCTTTCACATAGGTCTTTTGGAGCAACATATCCATGAAACATTGCTATTTTATATTCTGCTTCAATATTTTCACATGAAGGAAATGATATAAGTTCCTCATTACGACCAAATGTATTATATGACTTTAAAGCATCACGAATATCAACTACACTAAACGATAGATTGTTATATAAATAAATTCCTGTTTTATTTAAATAGTAAAGTGGGTATTTTTGAGAAGAAAGCTTCTTATGATGCAGTTCTAAAAGAGCTTCTATCATATCTGGAATATCTGGATCATCTTGACGATAATCATGATTTCCACAAATGACAAATGTAGGTGCCAAATTCAAAAGATGTTGAAACAGTTGATTTGCTAATTTAATACCAGATGTCTCAATCTTACCCTTATGATGAAAGAGATCTCCTGTAATCACAATCAATGTAGAAGAGAGATCTTTATTTGAAAGAATATTTATTAAATTTTGAAACACCGCAGAATACTCACGATATCGTGCTTTCTCTGGATCTCCCGTACGAATATGAATATCTGAAAAATGAATAATTTTATTGTAATGATTTCCATTTTGTTCCAATATATGGATAGGATGCATTTAGAAATCAAACTTATACTGTATATGGTGTCATTGTCTTAAGTAAGTTTATTGGTAAGGTGATATGTGATTTGTACTAAAACGATGGTGATGATGATAAATTGCTGCATTTTCATTAAAATAATGTACATTTAAATCACAATATTCTGGATTTTGAACGATTTTTCCTCCATAACGTAAACACAAAAATGATACACAACAGTCGTTATGATACCAACTTTGCTCTGTTTTAGAGAAGCGTTTAGAGAGTTCCGCATACTTATATATCTCTTTCTTCCAATCTTCTTGAGCTATATTCTTAAAGAAATCTGTACGAAAAATACATCCACCTGTCGCACTATAAATAGCTCGCATATCTTGAATATCTGAATGAAATTGTTTTAAATAAGATGTTACCTTTTCTGGAAGACGAGCATTTTCATTTAATCCAATAATTTCTCCTTCCAAATGAGTAAAAGTTAATGGACGTGTAATCAAAATATCGTCTTCTAAATTTATAAAATAGGGTTCTTTCACATGTTCAATCGCTTTAAAATAACGTTCAATCCATTCAATCATTACTTCAATGTCATCCAAATGATTTCCCACACCTAAATTTCGAGATTCTATATATTCAGCTTGAAATATATTTGCAATTTCTTTTAAATGTACTGAACCTCCATCATTAATAATAATAGAAGTTGAATTTGGATAGAAATTCTTAAAATTTTTTAATACCCCATAAGTTGAATGTGGTTTATCATAATGATATCCAATCGAAGCCAACATAAATTTATATCTTATATATAATTACGATTACTTGCTTTAAACCATTGAAACTTTAATCATTACCATATATCCAATGTGGGCCACTTGATGAAGCTGAATCTTCTGTTGCTTGAATTCTATATCTATTATTGGTATCCGTTTCTTCTTGATCTGGTGTAGGTGGATAAAATCCTAGGGGAAATGAATCTGAATGAATATCTTCTTCCTCATTAAATTCAATATCTAGTTGAATATCTTCTCCATTCGTATTGGTCACAAAAATACAGCGCATTAGGTCCAATTCATTTCGTGTCGGTTCTGGTATACGTTGGCGACACATAATACAGTTATGTGTACGCATAAGCGCTGTTTTTCCTTTAAATGCTATTAGTATAAGACATTTCTCATGGTATCGTGCTTCACAACACGATAATTTATAATGTTTTGTATTTTTAAAATCTTCATGACATAGTATACAACAATTCAATTGTTCTTTAGGTTTGGATATTTTTTCATCATTTATAGTTATAATATCTTGCATATGAATGGTATATCTTTTTAAAATCATTTTTGATGTTCTATATGCCATCTGTGTAGTAAGTTTTTGTGAAATTGGAACAGCACGTTTATGAAGGATATCTTTCTTAATTTTAGCAAGTTTATCATCTAGTTCAAGAGGAAATATGCGACTCTTATAGCGATCATGAAGACAACGAGACAAACGAATACCATCTTTACTTAGAATAAGTCCATTGCATTCAAAGTCTAGATTTCCAAAAGGAGGGTCCATTTCATTATCGGTTTTATTTACCATAAGATCTACAATTACCGTACCTACGTCTTTTTTAACTTGAGTCATTTTAACCATTAGTGCTTCAAACTCATTATTTAATAGATCACTAACAAATGATGGTTTATCTAGCTTTACAAATATATTTAGCCGCAACTCCAATCGCCAATGTATAATTTCATTTTGTTCGACATTTATATTTGGTAAATAACTCTTGGCATCACGTGTAAAAAGTGTCCGTACCTGAATATTTTTTTCTTTTAGGATTTGAAAAAATGAAGCGAGTTTTGTGTGATGAATAGAAGCATCCAGGTCCTTTGGAATTATCATACGATCTTTATATTTTTTACGATATTCATCATCAAGATAAAACTCCGTCGCACGGCTATATCCTACTGTTTCATAAAATTGCCTAGCATTATAATCACGTGCATAGATATCCCGAACAGCCCCTCCAAATATAAGACCTCCTATGTCTAATACACACTGTACGACTTTTGTAAAAAATCGCCATTGAGCCTTATTGATATCCTGTTTATGTTCACGTTCCTTGAAAATAATCGAAGCCATCTTTGAACATATCTTTAATAGCCTTACGATATTAATTTCATTTTTTATAAACTAGACATATCGTATTAAATAAAAAATGATATAAAACACGACTGAATCGCTATATTTATAATGGAGTTCTATAAAGATTGGTTCGATCATCCTGAATATTGGTTTCAGGCATCTGATAAAACAGATGCCTATTTGACAAAAAAATATATCAATTTAGTAAATGAATTTTGGGATCCTTCTATAAAAGATATTCGTTATCATATTCAACATCTAATAATTAATGATCAACTGATTCGTCATATTTATCGTCATACATTATGCCAACATATCATCGAATATCATCTACTGAAAGCTGTTGAAATTCATCATCATATCAAAAAGAATTTTTCAGTAATATTTGATCTAAATGATCAAGAATGGTGTTTTTGGGGACTACCTATCCGCCATTCGAAAAAGGTACCAGCGATTCACCAATTGATTAAAGACACATGGCACAAAATACAATGGGAACAATCGCATAACCGTTCTATTCTATATCTTAAGAGATTTATACAAGCATCTTACCAACGTATGCCCATGGATGACCAACAACAGCAATGGATTGACTTTTTTCAAAATATAGATTCTATATCTTTTGATACTTTCTTTCAATATATTCCTATCCTTGACTATTGTCCAATACAATCCATTATGGAACCTTATTATACTTCATATCTCATTCAACCCATTCGTAAGTTTATTCAAAAACATAACCTATCTCATTTGATTGTGTCTCTTTCTGGAGGTGTAGACTCCATGGTATGCAGCTATCTTCTTAAACAACTTAGTCAAACAATTAATCTAAAAGTCTATGCTTTTAGCATCCATTATTGTAATCGTACTGATATGGAAGCTAAATTCGTTCAAGATTGGTGTCAATATATTCAATTACCTTTGTATATGCGTTCATTTAATGAAATTACACGAGTGCCTTGTATGAATCTAGAAATGCGTGATACCTATGAATCTTATACAAGAGATGTTCGTTACCAATGTTATAAAACAGTTTGGAAGGATATTGGACAAATAGGAACGCCTTATGTTTTAATGGGTCACAATCAAGATGATTGTCTTGAAAATATTCTTACCAACCTATGCCATCAACATAAATATGAAAATCTACGTGGAATGAAAAGTTATCAAATTGTAAATGAAATTGGTTTCTGTCGTCCCCTTCTAAAAATACAAAAACAATGGATTTATCAAGAGGCGCATAAATTGGGGATTCCTTACCTCAAAGATAGTACACCCTCTTGGAGTCAGCGTGGACAAATTAGAGATACCATACGACCCACACTTGAAAAATGGGATAAACAAATGATTCCATCACTCTTTCAATTGTCAAAAGTGATGAAAGAAGCAGAAGTGTTGAAACAAAAAATTTTGATCGAATGGAAACAAAAAACTATTACAATTGATACATGCCATCAAATTAAAATCGATACAGAAGAAGTAAGTTGTCTATCCTGTCAAAGTCTTTGGTTTGCTTACTTTGTTTCTTACAACATCTATCTAAAAAAGAAATCCATTCAACATTTTGTAAAAGCTTTGAAAGGTGTCGTTGAAAAGAAGACATTTGGACGATTCATTATGTCCAAAGAAATCTCCGCAACTTATCACCCTACTTCAGGGATGCTTCAATGGGAAGGTCCTGTTTGTTCACGGTCTGGGCGATCATAAGCTGCTAACAAAATCACTTCCATGATACGTTTCGCCTTTTGAACATATTCTCTTTCCAAATCCGCCATATTGTCCGTCGCCGCAAATTCCAAAGCTTCTGTTGCTTCTTGATAATATTTTTTCAATTGATTTAGATTTTTACCATCCAAATAAACCTGAATGCAACGAGAAATGTGAAAACTAATCATCCCGTAGATTTCTTTGTCTTTACGCATCTCCCAACGATCTTCCCCAAGATGAACATAGGAATAATTGGATTTTATACTTTTCTTTTTCACAGGCAAATTATCACGATTTTCTAAAACCATTCGTAAAGATGTTCCAACAGCTTCATAGATACTTTGATGTTTAATGTTTTTCTTTAAAGTTGCTTCGTCAATATGGGATGTATCTATACTATAATCTGTATGAAGGGATGTTGGAAATACGTTGATGGTTATGTTTTGATTGTTTTGTTGTTCGATGTTTTGTTGATTTTGAATGATGTTATTATTTAATGTATCAATGGTATGGGCATGAATGTTATTGTTATTTGGAACTGTTCCTGAAGGGGTTGTAATTAAAGCTGTGCTTGTACAGCCTTTGCGATGAACACACAATGATGATGAACACGCAAATTGTTTATGACAATTCATACATTCATAGGGATGTTGAATCTTCTTACAAATCGCTGTATGTCTTTTTAATGTTTTAAGATAACTAAAATATTTATAGCACATATCACACTTATATTCTTTATTTCCTTTTGTTTCCGTACCATCGTCGCTTATTTCTTCTACGGATTTTTCAATGTTAATATTTTGTTCCTCCATGTTAATATTTTGTTCCTCCATGTTAATATTTTGTTCCTCCATGTTAATATTTTGTTCTCCTATGTTAGTATTTTGTTCCTCAATGTTAATATTTTGATTATAATTTATAGTATTAATATCGTTACTATCATTATGTAATGGTACAATAGATACACTAGAATGCTTTGAAGATATATGACGGTTAAGATTATATGTTCTAGAAGTTATATAAGAACAATGAGCACAAGTGAGCATTTACTGTTATAGGTAAAGAAATTAGTTATGTTTAAGTGAGCACAAGACGAGAAAATTAAGGTTGCTCACGAGCAAAGGCATTTCATTTTTAGGTGGGGGGGGAAATTTTTTTTCGGTCCTAAACTCTAAAAATTTTTTCAGTTTGGTCTAGCAAATGAAAAAAACGGGCCTTTTCCCCAAAGTTCCTTAGCAAGACATAAAAATCTTTGTTTTTAATAATATGAACCCATTCCAGATTCATGGTATAATTCAATTGTTAGTTTTCTTAATTCTTTTCCCAACTGGTGCAACTATAGCTCTTTTAAGAAATAAAATTGGTCCTTCATGGAGACCCATTCATGTTGGTATTCAACTCACTGCAGTTGTACTTTATCTTATTGCTGTCTCTATTGCATTCTATGCCAATCAACAACGAAATGTAGATAAACCCAGACCTTTCATCAATCATTTGCATCGTTGGGTAGGCCGTACAGTAGGTACGCTTATTTTACTTCAAGTCATTTGGGCATTCTTTGGTCGTCAATGGGTTATGTGGGATACTTGGTATATTATTCATATGGCACTTTCTGCTACAATTATCTTAGGTGGTCTCACAAATATTATGATTGCTTTCATTATGATGAAAAAATAAAAGGGGGTAAATGAGGATTAAATAAAAGCACTATTTGAGCGTTTTAATCCATTTGGATTTTCTTTAGAACGATAGGCCAATGGTATGGGATAATGTTCAATTGTTAAACCACATCTTACAATATGTTGTGAAATAAAGAACTCATTACGCATGAATTCTAAATATAAGTTAAATTCTTTATACAATTGAGGAGCATGATCATAAAAAAGGGATACTAAATCCATTTGCTTCGATGGTCCAAAGATCACTTGTTCATAAATTTGTGCAACGCTATTGGGTACATCTTGGTCTTCTATTATTCCTAGGATGCGTGCTTGAATCGTAGAAGGTTTTATGGTAATTGTTATCGGTTCTAATATAGCTATATCTAATCGTGTAAGAATAACAACATCATATTTAAAATTATTCTCTTGTTCATATTGGCATTTTAATCGATTTACTTTTTTTCTAGATTCAGCTTGGCTTCGTATCATATGGTATAGAAATTTAACTTCATCAACGGTACGATGTTTATATTGTGCCATCATTTCTGTAACATCTTCTTTACTATAATCAGGTCGAGTTTCAATCAATATCTTTTTGGGATGAAAAATATCAAACAGTTCTTTGGGTGGATATAAATGAACTCCTTTCTTATCATCTTGATAGTATTCTTTTAAAATTTGTTGTTGGGATTCTGGAATGCTTTCTATAAATTGATTTCCATAATAAACATGGTGCATAAATACATCTGCTTGATTTGGTTGAACAAGATAGTTATTTATTTTTTCCCAAATATCTGGTGTTCCACGAACTTCTCCAAAAAATAAAATGGCGACTTTCATTACTTTTTAAAGTTTCAATGGTTTAAATAAACTTAACCATATATCCATATTCTCCTTCAAAATATCCTAGTTTTTCATAATAACGTTTGGTTCCCTCCCCTGCAATTACTTTTATTTGTTTTCTCTTATCAAGTTTGGCAATTTGTTCTGACAAAGACATAAGTTTTTTTCCAATTCCACGATGTTGAGATGCCTCTTTGTCTTTATGAAGAGCAGTTGTTTTTTGTAGCTTACCATAAACATGTAGTTCACGAATCCAAGCAATCGGTTTAACTTCTTCATTGTGAGGAAGACGCAGTCGTACAAATCCACACAACACTTTTTCACTTGGATCCTCTGCAGATATGAAATATTCTGTACCATTAGAAGCATTATATTCTCTCACACGATACATAAGTTTATCAGGAAACTTATTCAATTTAACTTCACGACAACGAATGCAAGCACATACATGACCACGTTTCTTGAGTTCTACTTGAAGATTTTGACGCATATTCGGCTGATCTCCTGATGCTATAATGTAATCCATTGGAATGTCACGAATAATTCGATTTAGACGAATCCATGGAAGCATTTTTTGTTTCGTTTCAAGCAAGATTTCAGTAAGTTCTTTTTCTTCATAGGGTTTATATTCACCTTTACGATACCATTCCTCAATGACTGTAAAAGGCACTACTTCACATGGATATATTTTCCATTGGTCAAGTTGTACCTCTGGACATGCCATTGTATAGATTTGCCAATCTTCAATTTCAGGAATAATTGAAATCATCTTATGAATAGGGATCGATTGTTTTAGAAGACGTTGAATAAACATATCATGGTCTTTCGCTGGTGTAGAACCTGGTAGATTTGGCATCCAGTGTCCATCCACTTTATATCCCCAGTCTTTTAAAAGTTCAATCGCTTTTAGAGTCTTGTCAGTCGTACATTTACGATTGATTTTCTTCAGGACATCATCATCCAGATGCTGAATACCAATTTGAAAGCGTGTACAGCCAAGACGCCGCGCACGAATGATTTGGGCTTCATTAATTGTATCTGGACGTGTTTCAAGTGTCAGCCCAATAATTTTACATGAAGCATCACGATTTAGATCTCGTTCATATTCCAATGAATAACGTTCTCTTTTTTCAATATCGAAATCCCAGAATGTATTCGCAGCATAATACATATCACGAATAAACTGATCTTGATATAGTTCTGGATAGGATTCCCATGTACCACCTAGAACCAATACTTCTAGTTTATCAACTGGATGACCATTATCATATAATGTTGTCATACGACTTCGCATTTGACGATAGCAATCAAACTCATTTGCATTTGCTCGTAGAACTCCTGGTTCACCCTTAAGATAGCTACGAGGTTGACCTGGTTCATTGGGGCAATAATAACAATTCCATTTACAAGAAAAGCGTTGAGTTACAGTTTCACCTAATTCATTAAGGTATGTTGGATTTCCGCTTGTAAAAATAGTAACAACTAATACACCAGAATGGCTTTTTCCTTTTTTAAGACAAAGACGCTCTTGGCATATTTGAATTTCATCTGAAGTAAGTCGACCATCTTTTTTCAGTTGCCGAGCAAAATAAAGAATGGCTGAATTTTTTTTAGAAATTGTATATTCATGTTTCATAGAAATAAGATTTGGATTTTCTTTTTTGATCAAATCTCGTAAAAACGTTTCATAATGCGTTGCTTCAAGCTCAGTTACCTTCTCTCCAAAAACTTCATTGGATTGAATTATCCGATCAAACTTTTCATTGATTGCATCGATTTCCTGAATACAATACTGCATTTTAGAAAGATATATATGTTTGATTGATTAAGGATTCATTTTTTATTCTTTCTATAAATAAAATGGACAACTCTGTAGCCATATTGGAAAATATGATAAAATCTAAAGAATATAAAAATTTAAGTAAATGTGCTAAACAATGTGATAACTTTTCAAAAATTTTAGATAAAGAAATAGCTATTATAAAAAAAATAAAAGAATTGAGTGAGACGAAAAATAATGAAAAAGCATTAGATAGTATTATTATAAAAGCAGGTGAAATAACAAAACTTACCAAAGAAATGGCACAGGTGTATACAAAGAAAGATGCTTTATTATGTGCCATGAATAAATGTGCCAATGATATGGTGGATGTGCAAATAAAGAAGAATCATTTAGCCATTGAAAGTCTTGAAAAAACCGAAAAACTGTTTGATAATGCACGTAAAAAAATGGCTAAGAAAAATAAAATTGCTCAATAATTTATTTTTATTCTATTTCAGTTAAACAACAACGAACTCCTCCTCCTCCATAGGTTTCAATAGTATCAAATGGTACAGATATAATATTTCCCAATGAAATTAATTGACATGGTAAAAATGCTTTCTTTGCTTTATCAGACATTACTGTATATGGAACTTTGTCACGATTATAAACTTCAAGTACATTTCCACAAAATGCTTCCATTTGATTTGTGCTAATCTCAATCATTTGCTTACCAGATTCTAATATTGATTGAACAACTTCTCTTACATCATCATGATCAATAACTTGAGTACATACCACTGCCCAAGTTTTTCCAATGGCCATCATCACATTTGTATGATAAACGGGTTCATTCTTATATTCAGTATAAAATGAAATCACATGATAATTCAATAATTCTCCAACTTGACGAAGTAATAATTCATTTGTACGCTTTGAAACAGCTGCATAAATAATACGATTTTCATGGTCAAAAACCATTGATCCAGTACCTTCTAATGCATTGTGAAAAGAATGACTTCGTAAATCATAAATTTTCAAATTAGGATACATTTTATAAAGATCCTCAATAATGTCCCAACGAACTTCTAAACGCCTGTTTTCTAAATACATTGGATATATCATCATTTTGTTTTGAGACAAATGAACAGTAATCCAATTGTTCGCAAAAAGAGCATCGAGTGTTTGTGGATTTAAATTTTCATAAAAAATAAAATCAATATGATGATTAAATAATTCTTGAATAAGTCCATTATGTTCTGCAATCGCTTTTTCTTCAATTGCTTCTTTTGATGAATTCATAAATGCATTCGTAGAGAGAGCCTGTTGATTCGTCGCAAAATAATTTGGACGAATCAACAATAACATTTCTATTATTAGAAGAAAACTTCTTTAAGTAGGAGCACGATAATAAATGGCATCTAAAAGTTGCTGATCAGAAGTAGGAATCGATGCTTTGCATTTAGAAACTACACGGCGGGTCGCTTCATCTTGTATAGCTGTTATTTTTTGTTCAAATAATAAAAAATCTTTACCTGTTATCTGTTTAAATTCATCTGTTGCAACGATGTCTTTAATCGCCCATAAATAACCAGCTGCATAATTTGCGTGAAGAAGACGAATTATATCATTATCATCTTGATCACTCGCAACAGCCCATCTAGCAGATTGGCGATATAATGTCTCAATACTTTTTGTATAGCTATTTACAGAAGATCTTTTTATCCAAATTGGAAGAACAACAAGAGATATGAATACAACTATTAAAAAGAAGCCTGTAAGTTTCATTCTTATTTTACACCTAGAAAAAGGATAATAATCTTTGCCTAAAATAATATGGAACTCTATACTTTTTCACCCGAAGTTCTCTTTTATTGGTTGGTGGCATTTAGTGTATATGAATGGGTGTCTATTTCAGTTATCTTGGCTTTTTCTCGAAATCGTTTAGTAACACCTGAAGAATATTATCGCAAATTACCAAGTTGGGTAGCTGTATCAGGAGATTTTATTTATACCACTGCGATTTTCTTAACCGCTCAACTCTTATTCAAATGGGTTGGACCAATTGCCATTCGTTATACGGTACCTAAATTAGTCGCATTTATTCTATTAGTTATAGCAGTTCAATGGATATATGACTTGACCTTTGCACAAACAATACTTGCTTTACCTTCTAACTTTAGTCAATATGTCTCTTATTTCCAAAGATACATTAAGGAAGTCAATATTGGAGCCGCTATTTCAGATTCTATTTGGATGGTAGGATGGTTACTTGTTACTATTTTCATGATGAAATATGTACCTTTACATATAGCTACATTGATTTTAGTACTTTCTCTATTTAGTTGGTTGGTTGTAAAATGGTAAAATGAAATTTTTTTACATTTATTTTTTTCCTTTTTCCTTGATTTTACCTTTTTTAATTTTTTAGTAAATCTCCAGTCGCTTTGTAACATACTCAGTCTCATAAGAGTTTATAACCGCAGGCGACCGCGGCCCTTGTTTCGGCGGCGGGGGCCGAGAGGGCGGGCTAACCATACGCTCTTCAATTATGACTTTGATAATTTCCTTGGAAGACGTAAGCATTTCCGCCGTACGAATACAATAGTGCAGCAACTTTTTGCGGTATTCGTCATACTGATACTTATCCATAATAGTTTCCAGTTGTTCATAAGAAGTAAGTTGATAGGTAATCAACACTGTGTTGTCGTAGACAGTCTCATTTATATCATAAAATGCAATGATATTCCTCATATCATACTTCTCCATCATGGCGTCCAGGTTCGCCATCAGCCGCTCATAGAAGAACATTCTTAGAGAGCTTGATGAAATTGAGTTGTTTGTTTCTGGTTAGATGTACTTTAATTGTAAAAATCAAATCAATTTTTTCGAAAAAAGTTGATATTTTGTAAGAAAAATGAAACTAAGATTTAGACTTGATCTTCACGACGCCCTCTAAAATAATCATCGATTGGCTCTTGGAATCGTTTTCCTTTTTCAGTAAGATATAATAAACCATTTTCTTTGTAAGCAATATCTTTTATAGGACTATATTGATTCTTTGTTAATATTTGCCATCGTTCTTGATAACGACGATCTGCAATGCTTCCATGGTAATGATGTAAAATAGTACCTGGAATATATCCTAATTTAATATTTTTACAACGGTCTTGAAAATCTTTAAGAGCAATCATATAATCAAGATGAATGTTTCCAGGATGACTGCATTCTACTTTTCCAATCCAAGCAAGTGCCATATGATGATCTCCCGAACCTAAAATACCAAAATCAATTAATTTACCCATTTTTTCATAAGCAAAACGATTACATGCCCACGCATAACCTGGATGCCAAAATCCATATTTATAAGTCTTTATATATTCGTGTCCACTCTTAAGATATTGATAAACAAATCCTTTATCTATTTTTAGAGTTTCTCCATTTGGACCAAGATTCATTGCACTATCAAATAGCTGAACAATATCGTCTTGTTTGAGTTGTTTAATAGTTTCATCTATCCAATGCTCATTTAAGAAAGTTAAATCGGCATCAATCCAAGCAACATAATACCATTCTTTTGGTAAATTTTTAATGGCAAGATTTATGAGGTTTTCTTTAATCCATATGCGATCTGATAATTCAACTTTAATATGTAAAAAAATCTTATCACTAAAGGTTGGAAGATCAAAAGGCATACCTTTGGGTGTACCTTCAACAATAATAATACGAATTGTACGATTGCTTTGAATTCGCTTAATAAATTCTAAAAAGAGTTTAGTACGTGATTTATATTTACAGTAATTAAAATATGGCAAAACGACATATAGATAAGAGGTTTGAAAACTTTCGCGAGATGGATGTGAAGAAATATATGATCTAACGGGATGATTTTTATTAGATGCTTTTGGATCATCACAGAAAAATCTTTTTAATTTTTTTATAAAACCTACCATATACTTTACTATATTTGAGATTTGTTTTATAGCTTTAAGTATATAAAAATTAAATAACTCTATCTTTATAGACTTTGGAATAAAGCACCCCCATTTTTTATTTCATGTTTAGACTCTGATGTTTATAAAGAATTATACAAAATATAGGTGTTTTAATATAGCTACAAAATACTTAATAAGCTAAATATCTTTAAAAAATGAAAAATTCTATAAAATAAATCATCTAAACATATACCATAACACAAAGTATATATTCTAAATGGATATTTCTAACTTTTTCTGGGATTTTATGGATTATGAACTAAACCTTAAAAAAACGGTTACTGTTGATGAACAAAAAATATTTAATAAGATTCGTAAAGGAGATTTAATTATGAATACATTTTATCTAAATGAATCAGAATCAGATGAATATCTTTATTATGATACAATATATGAAGTCATATCAATGGCTTTGCGAGTTTGTACAGAAGAAAAACTAAATAAGATTGAAAAATATACCCATCTCTATTTCGAAGATCAAGAACTAGTAAAAAGCTTTGATATAAATCTATAAAGATTGTTATTCCATGCGTAATCGGAAGGTTTTTATTGCTTGAAGTTTTCTTGGAGGAAGATAGAATCCTTTTAATGTTCGTTTATGAACATAATAGAGCCATCGGTTTGCATATTTTTTAGCTAATAATTGAGATTTATTTTTATCTATGAATTGATTCAAATAAAATTTTTGAATGATAACATCGTGAATAGCTCCCATAATAACAATAAGGATTGCCATTTGACTTAATACTTGAATAGTAATAGATGATATTTGAAGATAAAATAATCCTTTTTCTATAAGTTGAGAAGATATTTGAAGGGTTCTATTATGAATCATTAAAAGTAATATACCACATATATATGTACCTAATTCACATAAACTTGTAAACACCTCTGTCATCTGTTCTTTATGAGAATTAAAAGGAGCAATCATAAAGAGAACGGTTAAATGGATGAAATAGAAGATATTTAAGAAGATGATTTGGATGTAATTCCCATTTTGATTAAATTGAAAGCCTTGTAGAAAGATAATCACCAATAAATTTTTACTCAATAAATAAGGTTTATAATATGTTCTTAAATAACGAAATCTTTCATAAAATATTTTCCATTTACCATAACGATATCGTTTATGAATTTCATCCCACACAACAATATGTTTACGATCTACAGGAACATAAAGAGGGCCGCGGATATTTTGAAAAAACATTCCATGAGTTTCTAGTAAATTATTTTTATCTTTCCAATGACCTATATTAGTCGATAAAATACCTCGTTTAATAAAATTAAGAGGATTTTGTTGAATTGTTTGAATTTCGTCAAATAAAATAAACTTTGCATAACGCTGTTTTACAATATATTTATGAATAATATAATATGTATAAACAATCATTGGAATCGGTACGCTGCATAGAAGTGTAATTCCTAATAAAATTGATGAATATGTCCCAAGTGAAAAGAGTGCGGCGGCATTTTTTGTAATTGGATTAATCAATACAAGTAATAATGTAAATTCAAGTTGAGGAAAACCGATTAATCCTTTTAAAGGTTTTTGTTTCTCTTTTTTATTTTTATCAACCCAATAATGAATACAAGATAAAGGAGTAAATACGGCTCCAAATAATAACAATATTGTAAGTGCTTTTTTCCAAATCATAGGAGTATCTGGAATTCCTAATAAACGTCGTGTAATTGATGGATTCGGAATAATATCTATATCAAAATTGACCCAAGAAATACTTCCTGCAACTCCTTCAAATGTTTCTGGCATTTTACCAATTTGCATATTGGTTTTCATATTGACCGTTTGAAGAACCGAAATCATGGAGATAATCCCAGTTGGATTTGCAGATGGCATAGTCGTTGAACCAGCGATTGAAGAAGATATACTAGATGCCATAACAGTTGCAACACTTGTCGCAACCGTCGTCGTTAAAGCCGTTCCTATTGTTTGAGTGATGGCTTTAAGAGTTGTAGCTTCAATACTTTGTATAGGCAACGGCACCGCCGGCGGTGGAGGTGGAGGCGGCGGTGGAGGTGGAGGCGACGGATAGGGAGGTGGAGGTGGAGGCGACGGATAGGGAGGTGGAGGTGGAGGCGGCGGCGGATGGGGAGGTGGTAATAAAGAATTGCTTGTT